>JAESFX010000231.1_pt1 | contig 40635 bp, 34 predicted proteins | sample 9269501 | NCBI WGS metagenome assembly JAESFX01 (sample SAMN14515570, study PRJNA621655) | algae metagenome | isolation source: Desmonostoc geniculatum HA4340-LM1 and co-occurring heterotrophs from cave... | place: USA: Maniniholo cave, Kauai, Hawaii | collected 2009-07-28
CTCAAGGTCGCGTCATCAACACCTGGGCTGACATCATCAACCGCGCTAACCTGGGTATGGAAGTAATGCACGAGCGCAATGCTCACAACTTCCCCTTAGACTTGGCTGCTGCTGATGAAGCTAGAGTAGCTCTAACCGCTCCTGCTATCAACGGTTAATCACTACCTAAGTCAAGTGAAAATTAAATAGAGTAAAAAGCGCTCTCCCAAAAGGGGGGCGCTTTTTAGTGTCAATCCAAAATCGTAAATCTAAAATCCAAAATTCGTTGACCTTATACCTTATGAAAGTACTGGTTGAGCTTCTATTTTCTGGGCTTTGTTCTTCAAGATGGTTGGTAATTCGCTGCTGAACGCTTCACCTTCAACCACTTGGGAGCGGAAACCATCAACTCCAACTGGAACGTCGCCAGTGATGGTGGTGCGGTACAGTACACGCTCAACTTCTATATGATCCAGATCCTGAGGGGCTAAATGCGAGGTAGCGCGGTTGTCCCAGAAGGCTATGTCACCATTGTTCCAGCGGAAGCGGGTTGTGTAGGCGGGCTTGGCGATCTGGTTGAAGAACAACTCAAGCAACAGGTCACTCTCTTGTCGTGACACGTCAAGAATGTGTGAGGTGAAGCCAGGGTTAACGAACAACGCACGCTCACCTGTCTCCGGATGAACCCGAACCACAGGATGGATGGAAACCAAAGGATTGGCTGCGATGCGCTGGGCGATCTTGCTGTTGCTGGGCAAATTCAAACGCGCATTAAAGCGATGTTCCGCTTTCAATGTGTCTGCGAGCGCCCGCAACGGTGCTGACAGACCCTCGTAAGCTGCAACCAGATTAGTCCACTGTGTATCGCCACCGATGCTGGGAACGTTAACCGCACGCAAAATTGATGCCGCAGGGGGATTGACAACAGCTGTCACATCGGTATGCCAGCGGCTCTCGTAGCTGGAACGGCGCAGACCATTGCGTTTTTCGTAGCGGCTGCGGTCAATGGGTAAGATTTGTGAGAAACCTTCAATTGGCTCATCCTCATGTGGATGTGCGTAGGTCACTTCGCCAAAACGAGATGTGAACGCGATTTGTGCAGCATGGTCCGACTGTTTATAGTACGTGATTATCTTACGAATTACGTAGCCGTTACTGTAGAGTATTACGAATCAATATTTAAGGGTGCGATCGCCCCAACAAAAAAACCGTTCCGAGAAAAGCGATGCTTAATACAACACAGTGTGTCCCCAAACAACAGATATCCCGGTGGATAGCCAAGTTATGACGAAAAATGGCAAAACGACTAAATTATTTGAGCTTTACTCCCCGAACGCAAAGCCGCAACCACAGCCATCCTAACCCACTTCCAATAAAATAATAGGGAAAATCTGCCCAAGTGAAGGCACTACCAATTAACATTTTTCCCCACCAAAATGAACGTACCAAATTTAGAAATGGGGGATGCCACAATTGCATAAACTCCAACAAGCAAGTAATTACCAATACCCATAAAGGGATTTGCCAAACTGAAGAGTGAGTAGTGATAAATAGAAAGGCGAACAAGCACCAAAATATCTCATAAAAAATTCCTCCTAACTCTTGGTTCAACCACCCAGTAGAATAGCGATAGTGGCTGTATAAAAGTCCAATGGGGAGAATAATAACCAGAGAAAGAATAGTTCGCCAGCGAATGTTTGTAAGTAGTGACATTATTTAGGGTTTCCAATCAATTATTTCCCCTCCTAAAAAGAGAAATTATTTTTATAGGGCGCAATCTGCTTTCAACAGTATGTTTCCAATCAATTATCTCTCCTCATCAAAGGAGACCCACCGATTCTAAACCCTGACATGACAAGCTGTCCAGAAGCATACTCAAAAAAAATTGAAGTGATGATGTCACGTTCAAAGGTTCTGGCAATTTGGCATCACAACTCTCTGTTTTAGAGTTTAAATGAGATATCAGCAGAACAGAACAACCACAAATCGCCAGTTGTTGACCCAACGCTGTAGGATAACGAGAGCAGCAAAGCCACAGCGCTCGGTCATCGCTTCACTACAACTGGCCAGTAATCCACTAGAAATCACATAGTAAATGTGGGATGGCGTACTCGGCCACGCTCAACTTTTGAATTCAGCAATTCTGACTCCTAAATTATGCTGTATAAGCTGAAAAACATCTAAATTGCATAATCGGATTCAAGCAAACTCTTGTGAAGTGGGTATCTTGCCCGCCCTAATTATGCAAGTTAAATGCAAAACAGCTTATTAGAGGATGTCTGAAAACTTTTTGGTGTTGTATTCGAGACTTGTAGATCCCCCTAAATCCCCCTTAAAAAGGGGGAATTTGATTCCAGTTCCCCCCTTTTTAAGGGAGGCTAGGGGGGATCAAGCGAAATATTGAATACTTCTCAGACATCCTCTTAGAGACTTTCAATAATTTTTAGCACTTCTGCTGCTGACTGATATCGTTGAGTAAAATCGAAATGTACCATTTTATTTAAGATAATAACTAACTCGTTTGTCACCTCAGCTAATTCGCGCCAACTGTGCCAAACCTCTGTATTACCATCAGGTTCAGTTTGGATAATTACTTCACCAGTATTTGTATCTCTGCGAAATACTCTTGGGTCTACTCCAGTTAAAGCTTGTATACCCATAATTCCCAATGCATAAATATCGCTGTTTAGTTTTGGCAATCCACTCATTTGCTCAGAAGGTGCATAACTAGGAGTACCAATTGAAATAGTTTGATTTTCTTGTTGTTGGGGATGAATTTGCTTAACAGCGCCAAAGTCAATTAAAACAATATGCCGATCTGATTCTCGTCTAATCAAATTACTAGGCTTGATATCTCGATGAATTACACCATAGCTGTGAACAAAAACAAGCACGTGTAAAACTTCTTTGAGTATCTCCACAACTTCAGTTTGTTTGATTCGTGTACCAGAGGTTAGTTCTTTGTCCATAGCGTGCCCCCGGACAAATTCTTGTACTAAAGAAAATTGGCGATTTTCTTCAAAAAAAGCTAACAGTTGGGGAATTTGTGGATGCTTACCCAAAATTTCTAAAATTTCTGCTTCAGCGTCAAATAAGCGTCTGACAACATTTAAATATTCTGTATCTTGGCGGGGAGGTCGTAATTGTTTAACTACACATTCTGGGTTACCAGGGCGCTTGATATCCTCAGCCAAATAAGTATTACTAAATCCTCCAGAACCTAAGCGTTCAGTAATTCTGTAGCGGCTATTTAGTAGAGTACCAACTGCAATTTCTTGCCCGATAGAATCAGCAATTACTGTTGGCGCTTCATTGGAAGCATCACCACGTTGCCGTAAAAGAGCTTGTAATTCGATAATTAATTGTTGGTGTTCTTGAACTCGTTGTGTAATTTCTTTTTGCTCTTGCTTGGTTTGATAAGAGCTATAGGCAAGGACACTCCCGCCAGTAAATACTAACCCCAACATCGGAGGTATTACTGGTAACCATCCAGCTTGAGTAAAGATAATAAAATTACCTCCAAATAATACCGCCAGGGCTGTTGCTCCTGCCAATCCTAAAGCTAGAGGATGCTGAATTCGCCACACCAATAAGCCACCAACTACCGCCCATCCCCATATCCACAGAACTTTACCCCACTCAGGGATAAACCAAAACAAAGGCTGTTGGTTAAGAACGACACTGAGAATTTGACTAACACTGTGGGCATGAATTTCAATTCCTGCCATCTTGCCAGAATTATCTGATTTACCACTAGTAAAGGGCGTATTAAAAATGTCATTTAAACTATTTGCTGTGGAACCAATTAAAACGATGCGGCCTTTAACCAAATCTGGTTTAACTTGGCCTGCAAGCACTTCTGTAATTGTTACCTGCTGGGCAATTTGATGACCAGAACGGTAGTTAAGCAGGATTTGGTAACCGCTGGTATCAGCTTTTTGATACCCGCCAGCATTACTTTGCAGGGGTTTAAATACAGTATTTCGTAATTTTAATTCTTTATTTGGCGTAAATTCTGGTTGGATGCCACCAACTTCTAAATATTTGAGTGCTAGCTGTAAACTAAAGGAATATGTACTTTGGCAAGGGTCAGATTCCTCTGAACTTGCTAATAATAAATTGCGGCGAATTGTAGAATCAGTATCTTCTACAACATCACTAAATCCCACTCGCTCTGGTTCAACTCCTTGAGGGGGAGCAGTTCCCGGATTTTTAAAACCAGAATGTTTGCAGATGGGAATGATAATATCGCTCTGTTGTAGGCGTTGTAGTAGTTTGTCGTGACCAGGCTGCACTGGTAAATCACGAAAAATATCTAGACCAATGGCTCGCGGTTCGTATTCCTCAAGTTTGCCCAACAGTCGATCTAGAAGTTCACCAGAAAGCGGCCAAGTCCATTTTTGGAGATCCTTTTCAGTTAAAGCAACAATCAACAGACGAGAGTCTGGGCCTGGATCGGGGCGTAATTGCATCATTTGGTCGTAGACTCTCATTTCCAGAGGGTCGAAAACCCCTAGTTTTTGAATGCCTACTAGTAAAACTGTGGCGATCGCACTTGAAAAAATAACTGGCTGTCTCAGTAAACTTTTAAAGTTGGCAAACATTTTTTTACATAAGTTTTATTTTAAAATATACGTGTTTGTTTATACAAATTTTCATTTTTGAAATTATTCTATGCAATTTGCAACTTTTCAAAAAATAATTTAGGTATTGGTTATTAGGCAATACGCTTGGGTTAAGGGTTATTGGCGTAGAATATTGGTCTTTCAGACGCGATGAATCGCGTCTCTACATGAGGGTTTTGTAGCTCATTCTGAACAGTATTGGGTTATTAGGGACTGGGTAAATAAGTCGGCGAGAAAAATTAAACGTATATTTCCCTAGTCCCCAGTCCCCAGTCCCCAGTCCCCATTTAATGCTAATCTACAACCTGCTTGAGATAATGCACGATCGCCTCTGCGGTTGGTACATTAGTTGCTAGTAGAACTTGATTAATAGTGCATAATCTCAGCAGTGCTTCTTCGTTTGCTTGACCAGGCTGGGGTTGTAGCAAATCTCTTAAGAAAATAACTGCTAAAATTTCTCCTGACCCAACCAATGAAGCAATTGTTTGATATCCTCCAGAAGTTGGGGCGGGGGTTTGTTGACTAATAGTTATACCCGCTTGTTGATGTAAAACTTCGCCAACAGATGGCCAGGTTATTGTAAAGCTCTGTGAGAAAAATTCCTGATGCTGAGCAACAAATTCAGCAAGTTCTGATTTCTTGCTTTCGTGAGCAATGATTACTATGTTTCTTTCAACGACCATTTGTGGTGGCTCACTTAAATTTGTTTCTTCTGAAATTCGATCGGATTCAGTTGCTTCTACTTCTTCTGAAATTCGATTGGATTCAGTTGCTTCTACTTCAGAAACTTCTTCAACAGTTTGACTGCTGATTTCAGGAGCTTCACTTTCTACTGGCTCCAAAGATTCAATATCACCTGCATCAGAGACTTCACTTACATTGACTTCTGCGGTAGTTGTATCACTCAAATCAACGTATTGATTACTGAAAACTTGTGGAAGATTATCATCAGGTGGAGTCAAGACTTCAGGAACTTCGTTGATTGTTTCATCAGTTTCTACTTCATCAACATCTACGGTATCTTCTGTTGTAACTGGCGTATCTAAATTTACTAATTCGTCGCTAGTTTCCTCTGGAACTTCGCTCGATGTATCTTGATGTTGACTGTCTACATCACTCACAACTTCAGTTGTTTCTGGCGTCACGTCACTCACAACTCCAGTCGTTTCTGGCGTCACATCACTCACAACTTCATCAACATCTGGGGTATCTTCTGTTGTAACTGGCGTATCCAAATTTACTGCTTCTTCATGAGTAGCTTGGGGAACAGCACTCTCTTGGGGTACTTGGTTGAATATGTCACGCGGCTGTACGAAGGTGACTTCTGCCTCTAGTGCTGCTTCCAACTCTGCATCGCGCTCCTCAGTCGCTTGAGGAACAAAATTGTCAGGAATATCACGAGGCTGGACGTAGGTGACTTCTGCCTCTAGTGCTGCTTCCAATTCTGCATCGCGCTGCTCAACGGTTTGGGGAATGACACTTTCGATCTCACGCCGTTGTACAAAGGTAGCTTCTGCTGCCAGTGCTGCCTCAAAATCTGTAACCTCGTCGTGAGTGGCTTCTTTTGGCGTACTTTCTTCTTCAGGAATCTCGATGACATTTTCAGGTGTGGCTATTGCTTCATCAAGCTCGGCTTCGCTGACTTGTGCAACTTGTACTTCCTCAACATCTGGGGTAACTTCTTCTTCTACAACTAATGTACGCAAATCGACAATATCATTACGGACATCGTGTAGAACTTCTGGTGGCTGAACTATGTTTTCAGGGCTGGTGACTTCAACAACTGGGATTTCATCATCAGTTTTAGTAGAAGCAACTTCTGAAATTTCGCTAATTTCTGGTGTTTCTACTTCGTTACTAATTGGCGTGATAACTTCGCTGACTACCTCTGGTGCTGGACTGGCAATACTGGGAGTGCTGACATTTTCAGGCGATCGCGGCCGAGAAAACAGAGAAGGATCTATAATTCTGAAGACGGTCTCTGGTAATTGCTCTGCTAAAGGAGCGATCGCTTCCATAATCAGAACGTAATCTGCAATTCGGATTACGTCTCCATCATTCAAAATATATGGTCGATCCTTTTCAGCTTGTTTGCCATTAACTATTGAGCCATTTCTACTGCCAAGGTCACTAAAGTAGTAAGTACCACCTTTGACAAAAAACTTAGCATGTAGCCGACTGACATCAGGACTTTCCAAGACTAAATCAGAATCAGGAGAACGACCGACTCTCCATTCTCCCCTTGTTGTAGTGTCTATGGTAAGGTCAACTTCATTGATTTCACTTAAAGTTGGTGAATAGCTAACTTTTACTTTCATATTAATTTTTGGTTAATTTTATTGATTTCGGCTACCCAACGCTGACGGGTAGTATGTTCTAAATTTAAAATATCATTTTGTGACCAATGAAAATGATAAGCAATAAAAGCTACCTCCTCATATAAACTATCAGAGGGGTAGCTTATGACTCCCCCGCCAGTTCTAGCTCCACTGAAAATTGAGTATTGCAATGAGGACATTGTGCCGGAATGTGTGCATTACCTTGCTGGTTAATTCGATTGTAAAATTCTCGCAGATAGGCAATGTCATGTAGCAGCAGTCCTTCGAGTAATTCAGGGCTAACAGAGTTCAAACTACCCAAGCGAGTGATAACACGTGCAAGCATTACCAATGCCCCGTAAGTTGGATTTTCTTGAACTTTGCGCTCTTGTTGCACCAAAATTTCATCTTTAGCAGTGGCTAAACGCATCACTCCTTGACGATGTACTCGGTTTTCACCATCACTCAACCCTCTAGGAAGAGTGAAAGCAAATTCAGTGCAGAGATTATCCTTTTTACGGGGCATAGGTCGCGTCGCTTCGCTCCGAATTCAAAATTCAAAATTCAAAATTCAAAATTACAATTCCCATAAATAAATTTAGGGGCTTGTGTCCTTATTCTTATTCGGTCATTTGGGTATTGTATTAGGCAGCAGAGGGAGTAGCGGCAAAGGGGAGGATCTTCTCCTTTGTCTCCCTTGTCTCCTTTGTCCCCCCATCTCCCCATCCCTCAATTTTGCAGTACTGGCTCAGAAGAATTGACTACATCTTCTGATGAAGAAGTTTCGCCTTCCAAGCCATTAATTCGACGATAAAAATCTTGGAGGTAATTTAAATCCTGGGCAAAAAAGTTTTCGACTATTGCAGGACTGACATCAGATAAAGCACCCAAATGGGTTATCACGCGCGACAAGATAATAATTGTGGCATAAACTGGATTGGCTTTTACCCTTGGGTCACGTAAGGGTGCAATCTCATCTATCGCCGTTGATAAGCGCATTACACCTTTGCGGTGAAGGTTGCCTTCAGAGTCTAGATACCCCTTAGGCAATATAAATTCAAACTCTGTGGGAAACATATTTCTCCTGATTATTGCACGCGTTTAAATTCCTCAAAAGCAATCTCCAACTCTTCAATTTCTACTTCATGACTGTTAGCGTTGACATCAGCAATTTTGTAACTAGTAGGCCAAGCACCAGCTAATTCAAATCTAGCTTGTTCTCCAGATGCTTGATCGTAAATAGATAAAGAAATAAATTCACGTTTTTCGGCCCACTTACCTGTTTCAACTTCTTCAAACCACTTCCATAAATCTTTAGATTTATTCAAACCTTTACGCAGAGTAATATTACCACTTTTAGCATTGCCAGGAAGTTTAGTTCTAACGGCTTTACCTTTTGAAGCAGTCCCCCATTTTTGAGAAGTTACTTCACAAATTTCAATTACTTCCTGGGTTCTTTTGAAGCCTTGGCATTCTAAAAAATAGCCATCGCTATCATTTTTGCCTATGTCTAATCTTAAAAAGAAACGATAATTTGTGAGAAATTCAGGTATTTCAGCCATTATTTTTCACACTATAAGTTTTAGGAGTCATGAGTCAGGAGTCAGAATTCTGACTCCTGTTTTATTTAGCAGTCAAGGTTGCTGTCAATTGATGATCACAACATACTGCCAAACATAGACAGCTAATTTTGAACTTGAAAAAACTAAAAATTTAGTTTTAGCCTGCTTTTACTTCTTTTTGCTGTGCAATGATTTCATAACCCTCAATTGAGACTTCAATCTTTTCTGTTGCAGGGTCATTTTTCGACACATCGAATTCTGGACCTGTATATGATTCGGGGAAGCAAGCTTTCAGGTTATAACGGATTACTTCAGTTTTTTTATCTTGGGTATAACCAACAACTGAAATAGCTTTGCGGTTTTCATCCCATTGACGAGGTTTTCCATCTTCGCTACAAGCTAAAAACCATCTGTGTAGGCTTTCGTCACCATTGTAATTCATGGTAATTGTGACATTATTAAACTCAGCCTGTCCGGGAAGATTTTGACGCATTGTCTTACCATTTTTACTTGAGCCTCTAACGCCTTTGGTGGCATTATTTTTTGCTCCCAATCCGGTAACTGATTGAACAAATTTTTCAGTGATGCCATCTGCTTCAAAATAGAATACAGAGGCGACTACATATTCTCCAGCCATATTTCATCTCCTAATTAATAATTATCATTGGTCATTTGTCATTGGTCATTGGTCATTTGTGTTTACAAAGGACAAATGACGATGGACTAATGACTAAATTTATTGCTCATCAAGTGCATTCCATTGACTGATGCGGAAGATGACAAACTCCGCTGGTCTAACGGGACAAACACCTATTTCGACATACAAACGACCTAAAATTATGGTTTCTGGTGGATTCAATTCGGCATCGCATTTCACATAAAATGCTTGTTCTGGTGAATCCCCAAATAAAGCACCTTCACGCCAAATTCGCTCTAAAAAGTTACTGACGGTACGTCGGACACGCGCCCACAAATCTTGGTCGTTGGGTTCAAAAACTACCCATTGAGTGCCTAGTTCAATTGATTTTTCTAGATAACTAATCAACCGCCGGACGCTGATATAACGCCACTCTGTTTTATCTGGCTCAACTAAAGTACGCGCACCCCAGATGCGGATACCTCGATTTGGGAAGCTGCGAATGCAGTTGATACCAAGGGGGTTCAATAGTTCCTGTTCGCGGAAGTTGGTGTCGTAACCCAAACCAATTACGCCTCTGGGTACTTCATTTGCAGGTGCTTTGTAGACTCCTCTAGTTTCGTCGGTGCGTGCCCAAACACCCATCACGTGACCGCAAGGAGGTACTAAAATAGGATTACCGCGATCGCGTGGATTTGGAACTTTGATCCAAGGATAATAAAGGGCGGCAAACATCGAACGACGGTTAAATCTATTCAACCAATCAACCACATGTTGAGGTTTAACAGCGTCCGGTGGTGCATCAAGTACAACCATGCGGTTGGGTGGATTAGGAATATCGCCACTGGCGGAACCTTCGCACATGCTAATCATCAGTTCCATGATGCCGTGGACTTGATCCAAATTCAGCACTTGCTCTTGATAAGCCCGCATCAAATCAGGACAAGCCAGCATTGTGATTTCATCAATTTCAAAAATACCGCGTACCCCGGTGCGATCGTCCCGTACCCCTTCTAAATCTCGTGAAAATCTATCCGGTGGAGTGGCAACAATGGGCGGCGCTAGTTCGTACTGACCATTAACCGGACGGCGAGTTAAAGGCTGTCCGCTTTGAGTAATGTCTTCTACGATGACATACATGGAATTTCTCAAAGCCGCCAGTGCGTAAGTCGCAACCTGACCGGGTTCGCGGTTCATGGTCAAGTTTTCGTATTGCTCTAGCAGCTCATCACCCCGACGAATCTGGATGGTAAAGTATTCCCCGGTGTTTGGCGGAGCTTCTCCTTCAGTACCTTCAGGTAAAGCACGAGGAGAACCATCGATAATTAGAATATTTACTAATCCACCTGCTGCTTGTTCGGGGCGCAAAGTAAAGCGCAGAGCTGGACGATTGCCACGAGAGTTGATTCGGATGGTAGCAGGTTCAGGATTTGCGGGTTTGGGTGCCCCTGGTAATTGAGTGCCGATGCTTGTTACCCAGCAGCGACCACCACCATTCATGAAGTAGCCGTAGACTGCAAAGGGCAAATAAGCGTTGAAATCGGTGAAACCATCAGAATTAGGACGAGCAAAGTAGTTGAGATATTGCGTCCAATTCGTCACCAACATCGGCTTAAATAGCTCAGCATCATCTCGAACATCTTCTGTAAAACCGACAAACCCAGCAACAGCTGTGCTGACACCTTCAATCGGTCGGCTCCCTCGGTCAAATTCTTCAATATAAACACCAGGAGCAAAGTAATCAAGTCGAGCCATGAAAGTCCCTCCAAGTCAGTAAAAACTTAATTATTCAGGAGTTAGAAATATCTCTTTGAAAGTATGACTTTGGTCATCTACCAATGCATTAACATTCTGGGGTAAATAGCCAGGACAATCTATATTTAAAACGTAGTTACCCATCTCAAGGTTTTCAAAAAAGAACAGCCCTTCTTTATTGCTTTCCATGAATTTTTTACTTCGTAGCAAAGTAACTTTTGTCCCCATTAATGGCACATTTGTCGTGGCACTCTTGACAACACCTGCAATTACTACGCGCCTACTCATAATTTGCGTGCTACCATTACCATTCCCGTGCATTTGATTTCGCAGATCAAAAATTCGTTCCCAAACTAAAGGTACTGTAGTAGATTGCGTATCAAGAGGTACGGTGAGTGTTAAATATAACGCTGAGCGCAAAGGTACATTGAGAGCGCTCCATAAGCTCCCAGGTTCAACTGAGGGTTGTAGTCCAACCATCATTGGCAAACTACCATAGCCCCGCAATTCTGGAACTAAAAACTCCTCCTCTAAAGCTCGATGGCGCATAAGTACCCTCAAGGCTTCACTGAGGAAGTGATGCTCGCCTAAAGTCGTCCTATCCCAAGCTGTTAATAGCAGCGAAACATCAAACCAAACAGGTGCCCAATTGACGATGCCGGCTTGCAAATGACGTGTGATATTACGTTCAACTTGCCTTCCGGCCTGTTGGAACTGCTTACTCTCACGAATGTCATAAATGTATAAATTGAGAGTCGGACCGGCTCCTTCTTCCCTGCGATTGCTAGGATGGCTGAAGTCAATCTGCTCTGTACTGGTAAGTGAAGTTCCTCCAGCTAGAATTTCCGCTAAAGTTTGAAGAACGAAGATAAGCATGAAGGTCTTGTGCTGGTAGCTAAATCCAGATGCATCTAGGTTATCTGTATTACTCTTCTAAAGTAATTAGACTTTTGTCGATATTTTTAGATGGGGAATTGGGGATTGGGTATTGGCAACTGCGATCGCAAAACCCAAATCTCCTACACTGGGATGCTTTGAGAATGCATTTTTGTGGCGATCGCACTCTCGATCGAGATGGTAAAAATATTTCGTCAATTACAGCAATTTTCAGGTAAATAGACCACGTTGTAGGGTAGCACCGTTAGCGGTGCTACCCTATCGGGGATTATGATGAAAAACGTCGTAAATCTGGCTCTACTTACTGCTTAATCTTTGCTTCCTGCTCTAAAAACAGGTTGCCAATATCAAATAAAAACTGCATGGTACCCCGGTATCCAACCTTGGTAAGATGATTGCGATCTAAACGGTCAAAAATGGGAATTCCTTGACGATAGAGAGGAATTTTTAAGCGTTGAGCGATGGCAACTGCGTGAGAATTGCTAATGAGCAAATCAGAACCAACCGCCAGTTGCTCAAAGTCTTCTAAATCACCAATGGTAACACTAGGAATCGGCAGTTTTTCTAGCACAGGAGAGCGTGTTGTTGTGACTGCGGCGTGAATTTGAACTCCCAGCGATCGCAAGAAATCAACCGTTGACCATAATAAATCTGGTTCCAGCGCTACAGCAACTCGTTTGCAACCAAAGTAAAAGTGATTCTCCAACATTACATGCTGCAACTGACGGCGCTGATGGCGGTATTTGTCTGGTACGCTAACACCACTGATATCTGCCAATGCTTGGAGGAATTTATCTACTGCTATGAGTCCCGTTAATTCCCCAAACATCTCGTAGGGTATATTAAATCTCTTTTCTAAAATTTGCGCTGCACCCCGCATACTTTCACCTAATGCTAAAGTGAACGCAGAACTACTGATTGACCGCAATTGTGACAAAGTAGTGCCATTGGCTACCATAACACCAGAAGAATCTTCTATGTGACTATCTAGAACGCCGGAAAGGTCAGGGACAACAATCGGCACCAATCCAAAGGAGGTGACAATCTCTTTAATTTCGTGTATGTCGCCTGGGGTAAAAGCAGAACTCGCCAAAATTGTAATTTGTGTGGGACAAGCCTTTTGATTTGAGCATTTTTGGGGAATTTCCCTAACTATGCTCTCGATCGCGCTAGCAAAGCCATCTTGTAATGTACCTTTAAAATCTGGTGTAGAAACAAGAGCGATCGGTAAATAATCCAGTTCTGGGTGACGGTGGCGAATCTCTTTGATAAAACGTTCCATGTCATCGCCTCTGGTTTCCACAAGTCCAGTAGTACAAAGACCGATAATTTCCGGTTTCGATTTTTCCACCAAAGTCAGAATTGCTTGTTCAACTCTCTCCTCACCCCCCAAAATCGTTGCAACTTCCGTCATCGCCGTAGTAGAAAGAGGAATCGTCTGACGAAAATGCTGTACTAATACTTTCTTAGCCAAAGCTGTGCAGCCTTGAGAACCATGTAATAAAGGCATCATTCCCTTCAAGCCCAAAAAGGCTAAGGTTGCACCCACCGCTTGGCTTTGTTTGAGAGGATTAACTGCAACTGATGTACTTGTAACGCTAAGAATTGCCATTAGATTTCCTCCAATGAAGTAGGGAATGAGGGAGTAATTTCTTCGCCTGGTTTTTGTACATCCCACGAAGCGGGTTGAGATACTTGTTCCCACACAGGATTGTAAAAAGTGGCATACAATTCTCGTGTTATTTCTAATATTCCTATATAGCCTGCATAGGGATGATTGCGTTCGATATTAATGTCTAGGAAAGGAATTTTGGCTATGAGAGCAGTATTTAAATAACGACCCTCATTAATTAAAATATCACCTTGATTATTGCTAATTATCTGTAAGATTTGTTCAGGAGTTTCTGATTCTAACATTATGCTATCTTGACCCAATAAATTTTTTATCCTAGCTAATTCATCTTCAGTGTTTTTCTTAGTACAGACAGTAATAACTTCCATACCTAATTTCTTAGCTGCAAAGATAATTAACCAACTCTTGAAATTTTTAATAGAAAGAATTATGCGCTTACCTTGCAGTCGGACACGATAAGGGCTGAGTTTTTCTTCTAAAATACTATTTTCTTCTGCAATCAGATTTTCAGCACGTTCTACTAAATCAGGATTACCTAATTTTGCCGCAATGTTTCTTAAGCAGTGACTGATTTGTTCTATCCCATAAATAGACTCTTCAATATAAGGAATACCATAGAGTTTCTCCATTTTTTTTGCGATATTGATTAACGCTTTTGAGGAGAGTATGACATTAAGCTTGGCACGATGAGCATAGCAAACTTCTTTATAGAGAGCATCACCTGTAATTTTTGCCAAAACTCGGATACCTAATTTCTCCAATAACGGTAGAACATTCCAGATTGCACCTGCGATGTTATATTCACCAATCAGGTTAATATCATAGGGTGTGGTAACATCTGGCTCGGCAGTTCCAATAACATGTTCTAGCAACGCTTCACCAGCAATGCGGTTGCCTCCTTTTTGACTACCAATGAACCCAGGACAATGCACAGGAATAGTTGGTGTTCCTGTTTTCTCAGTAACATCTTTGCATATTCCTTCGATGTCATCACCAATTAAAGCGGTGATGCAGGTGGAGTAGACAAATACCGCAGTCGGCTTGTAGCGTCTTTGTAATTCTAGAATGCCTTTGTATAGCTTTTTAGCTCCACCGAAAATAATATCACTCTCATCTATGTCAGTGCTAAAGCGTATTTTATAGAGCATTGAACCAGAAGAGAGACTGGTGTAGTTTCCCCAAATATTAGCAACACAACCACTCGGTCCGTGAACTACATGAGCAGCATCAGTGATTGGTACTAAAGTCATCATTGCACTATCAAAGGCGCAACTTCCTTGAGCAGTTCCAGGCTGGGGTAATTGTGTAGAAGATTTTGTTTTCTTCTGCTTTTGCTGTTGACTTTCGCTATTTGATTCACTGGGAAAATCATTGATTTTTCTAGGTTGAGGGTTCATTTTTTTAGTGAGAAGAGGTAAGAATTATTAGGTGTTAGCTGACTTCAAAACTTTGAGCAATAATTTTAGTTGCTTGGTGGTGTGCTTCCAGCATGGGATAAAAGGGAATGAGAAAGAGAATTCCTCATTCCCTAAAAATGACCAACCAATTAGTAGAAGGAGAAAACAAAAACCACAAGAGCGGTTTTGACCGGGTAGATATTAACAGATAAACAATTCAGATTGATTAATCTGTTATTTACACAGGATTAATGTTGAATTATTTCTTGAACCTCCATATCTTTTTAATGGTGGAAGAAAGTGGGCTAATTGCCCACCTAATTGTTTCCGTTACTGTTTTTTAGCTACCAGAAACTATTTCCACATTGCCTTTTGCAAGTGCTTCTAGTGCTTCGCCTTGGGCGTCTTCTTGCTTTTTAGCAGCTTCTTGTTGGGCATCAGCTGTAGCAATCATTTTTGCAGCATTTTCTTCACTTTCGAGAATACCGAACTCAATCAACAACTCTTCTAACTCATCCATCTCGATGGGTGTAGGAATAGCAAGATTTCTATTGTTGATAATCTTGTCTGCTAATGTACGGTATTCATTAGCTTGGTTGCTATCAGGTGCATACTCGTTAACTGTCATCCGGCGCAATTCTGCGTGTTGCACGATGTTGTCACGGGGGACAAAGTGAATCATCTGGGTGCTTAATCGGGATGCAAGTGTGGTAATCAGTTCGTCTTCCCGGTCAGTTTTGCGGCTGTTACAAATCAGACCACCCAAGCGCACACCACCTGTGTGAGCATACTTGAGAACGCCACGAGCAATGTTGTTGGCTGCAAACATCGCCATCATTTCCCCAGAAGTAACGATGTAGATTTCTTGTGCCTTACCTTCACGGATGGGCATAGCGAAACCACCGCACACAACGTCACCTAACACGTCATAGGATACGAAATCTACCCCACTGTAAGCGCCGTTTTCTTCGAGGAAGTTGATGGCGGTGATGATACCCCGACCGGCGCAACCTACACCAGGTTCTGGACCACCAGATTCTACGCATCTGATACCTCGGAAGCCTTCTAGTACCACTTCATCAAGTTCTAAGTCTTCGACTGCGCCTCTTTCAGCAGCCAAGTGCAGCACTGTAGTTTGAGCTTTAGTGTGCAAAATCAAGCGTGTAGAGTCAGCTTTGGGGTCACATCCGACAATCAAGATGCGTTGACCGACTTCTGCCATAGCGGCTAGGGTATTTTGGGAGGTGGTAGATTTACCGATACCGCCTTTACCGTAGAAAGCTATTTGTCTAATTTTGTCGTCGGACATGATGATTTTACCTGCAATTGTTTGTTTGGTGGGTCTTTTGATTGGGTTTTGCACACTGTAGAGTTACAGTAGTGACCAGTTATAGAACGTCGTTGGAGGCGATCGCTCTACAACAAAAACATCTAGTATTGAATACATCTGATTCGTTGTGAAATTTCTCGTTGTCGTTTGTCCTGATTAGGACTTACGCCAACTCTACGAACTCTTGGCGTCTTCTCTACGAGACGCGAAGCGCGTTGGCGAAAGCCTCTCGTAGAGAAGGCGGTTCGATAAATTAAGCGAAGTTGGCTATTTTTGCGTAAGTCTTGCTGATTAATGACAAAACTGCGTCAAATATACGGTTTGAGGTGATAGTCACCGTACCTTTGCGAGTCTGGAGAGATTTTAATCACAAGTCAAGCTGGACATGATATCAATGATGTCTCTGGAAATAGAGGTAATATCAGGTTCGGTTAAACACTTATAATATCTGTAGGTTGGGTTGAGGAACGTAGACGCGAACGCATTGCGTCTGGAAGAGAAGCGGCTTGCCGAAGGCTAACCCAACATTTGATTTAGATTAATGTTGGGTTTCACTGCCGTTCAACCCAACCTACATTGATAGCTTTTATTACAAGTAATCATCCGAACTTGATATAATTTCCAATCCAAAATGCTGTAAGAGTTATTGCAACAGGAATTCAAATTTACGCAGAATTTTTCCCTAAACCACCAACCAACCCTAATTGCAATCTACTCTAGACGGTTGCTACAATTTCCCCGATTTTGCTGATGTCGTAGCCACCTAGAATTTCAAATTGTGAGTGAACCATCCGGTGTCCCAAAGTACTGAGCAACTGCTGTACTGGCGCTTCTTCCAGATATTCTTTAAGAATCACTAAGTCATATCGTGATTGATGTAGCGGCACAAATCCCAGCCCAAAGGCGGTAGCTACAGATGCTGTACTGATACCTGCATCCGCAACTCCTAATACTACTGCTTGAGCAACATCTTGGTGGCTTTGAACAATATAGTCAAAACCTTGGATTGCATCAAACGGTATTCGTTGCTCTTCGAGTTTTTGTTCTAAAAGCAAACGAGTACCAGCACCTATTTCGCGGTTAACAATAGTCGCTCCCCGTTCCACTAAATCACTAACTGTTTTGATTCCCATCGGGTTACCAGGTTTGACTAAAAGTCCTTCTTCCCAAACACCCAGGGTAATCAAAACTCCTTCCCTTCCTGCAAGAACATCTCGAACAAAGGGAGTATTATACTCACCTGTGTGGGAATCATAAAGGTGCATCCCAGCGATGTGTGCTTCACCTCGGCATAGACTGTGCAATGCAGACATGCTGTTGGCAAAGTTAAATTGGACTCGCAGTTGGGGATGCCAACGTTCGGTAGCTCTCGCCCATAGTGAAATCACGGGCGCACAGCCAGCAATCACAACGGTGTTGTGGAGTGTGTCCAAATTATCGTCTAAAAGACGGACTCGAACTTTATCTGTACCTGTACGAGTCTCGCCCTCTCCATCAGCCGGAATCATATCTTGGCGAAAAGCATTCTTGCCAATTAAGGGATAAGCTACCCATTGTCCCCCCACACGAGCCAGACTGACTCGCGTCTGCTGACCGGCAGGAACAGGTTTGGCAAGCACTGCTTCAATTTCAGGTAAATCCCGCTCTAACCAGAATAGATCCTCTACTTGACAGCCAAGTGCCTTTGCTAGGCGGAGTGTAATGGCCACTGAAGGAGCGTATTGTCCCGACTCTACACCACTTATAGTTTGACGGGTAACACCAGCTAGGTTTGCCAAATCTTGTTGACTCATGCCTAAACGGGTTCTAATGGACTTCAAGTTGTTACGGAGATCGTTATCCTGCTTCATTGGCTTGAGCTTCTCTCAGTTTGAAAAAGCCATAGCGGATTTAACTAAATCTGCCAAGGCGAAAGCACGGTCTTTGAGTTTATATTATTTCTCTTGGACGAAATAACTATGCTTTCGCTCTTTTGATTCCCTATATTCATAGAATATCACACATTTTGCAAAATTCCTTGCAAGGCGCAATTTTTTTTGCCGAAAACTATTTTTTAGCTGTTGATTGTGACTCAAAACTCCCTAACTGTCGCCAACAAAGGATTTATTTCAGATCTCATAATTACCAACTTAATTGGTAAAAAGTAGCCCTGAATACAGTTTTAGAAATTGGTTTAGGATTTGATGCTTGATAGGCGAGTTATAGCAAAGTGATGAGTACCCTCTTGTAATCAACACTGTCTTAAGCTATGTGACTAGAGCTATAGCAGTCTTAAATCATTTGTGAAATATTTTTCTGTTGGCTGTTATTAGTCATTAGTTATTTGTCCTTTGTAATCACAAATGACAAAGGACAAATGACCAAGGACGACCATAATAAAAATTTCCACAACTCAAATAGGATTGCTATATAATATCAGCCTTAAAGAATATACCACCAACCAATTTTGCTCTTTGGGGTAAATTTTACCTCACTAAAAATTACCGTTTTCAGTTCGAGGAATATGCAGATATATATTGCACAATCGGCTATTTACCAAAACGTGCAATAGATGAGAGGCAATTTGTAGTTGTTTGCTTGACAGCAATGGAGAGAATAATGATAACTGAAGAAGACTTAGCCCAACAATTTAGCGTAATTATCGAACACGCTCACCCACGAGTTTGGGAATTGCTACATCAGTGTTATGTAAAGGCGATCGATCCTAAACCTTATTTAACAAGAGTGAATATCAGAACATGTATCCGTCATGGAAAATACATTGCGATTTATTGTCCTGACAGAATAATGAATGCAGTAGTAGCTGAGAAAAATCTACTTCGAGAGGTAGCAGAATACATTGGTTTAGTTGAGGTTGTTTGTTTGAATGCTAACAACTTGGTGCGCGATCCTCTATCAAATCTGAAAGAAACTTATCCGCACTTGTGGCTAGACTTACTCTGGCTGATCGCTCAAGAATAATAATGCAGTAATCTGCTTTGATTTTTGAAATTATTTGCGAGGGTTATTTGCGAGGGAGTAGGGAGTGGGGAATTAGCCTTTTCAAGTTGAAGGCAAGTTTTTTCAAAAATCAAATAGAAGTCCTATATGAAGACTGAATTTTTTTGCACAAATATTGCAAAAAATCATCCGTTCCTCCTCTAATATCAGGTTCATACCATTTCACTTTAAAGTTGATACAGATACCTCGGTAGGGGCGCACAGCTGTGCGCCCCTACGTTAAATCTATATATGTAATCTAGTATGTGTAAAACCTCTCCCCCTTCTAGGGGGAGAGGCTTTGAATTTTGCAATTAATTTTACCTATTGCCTATTTCCTTTTGCCTATGTCAACAGACACCCTCTATTTTTGAGAAACTTTTTCCTCATTAGTAGAAAGAGAGCGAATTAACTCCCGAATTACGTCGGTTGCCGGTCTACCTGTAGTTGAGCAGTATTGCTCAAGCTTCTGTGCCTCTTCTGATGCCAGATTGATTGTAAATCGTTTAACAGCCCATTTTTTATTCATGATTCAACAAACTATGTTTTGCTAGTACTTTTCTAATATCAGTTTTTTATGCTGTTACTACAATGGTATAATCAATGAAATTGCATTTAAGAAATAATGAAGACAAATGCTATATTCCTTGATTAAGGGTGAAGAAATAAATTTTACTCTAAAATGTGAAGTTTAGCTAATTTAAATGCAGGAATTATAAACATAATGTTACTTTAATATAAAATATACATATAGAGCCAGGGTATTCACTGAGTCAAGCAAAATAAAAATAAATTACATATAGGACTACTATTTGATTTTTGAACAGATACGTAGGGTGCGTTATCGGCGAGAGTACGGCACCGAATCCTTAAGAATGGTGCCGTACTCTCGCCGATAACGCACCCTACAAATACTTAATGTTGTTCAAAAATCAAACCGGATTCCTATATTACTTTTGACTTTATTAGTAAATCATTAGCGATCGCGCTGAATTCATCGGCAAACAATTTACTGATAACCACGATATTTTTGCTCTAGTTCGAGAGTAAGAATGCAGGGAACTAAACATAATAAACCTACAGCATAGCCAACGAAGACATCAGTAGGCCAGTGAACGCCTAGATAAAGCCGACTAAAACCGATGGCAATAATTAAGATAGTAGTCAAGGTGAAAATCTGTTTTTGCCATTGAGGAAATTGCTTTGTAAAAATATAGGCTATGAGACCGTAGACTACTAAAGATAGCATGGCGTGACCACTGGGAAAGCTTGGGTAACCTACATTAATAATCCACTTCCACAGTGCTGGACGCGGCCTAGCAAAAAGTATTTTCAGCAAATAAATTAAAACCATTGCACTACTAGTAGCTATACCCAAAGTAGTTGCTTGCCAGGGACGATTATTATATAACCAATTAATTTCTAATCCTAAACTAATTAATAGTAAAACCAGTGGTTCACCAAAAAAAGTTATGCTCAGCATTACCCGATCTAGTAGTGGAGTATGCAGCTTTTGTATTACTAGCAAAATACTGCGATCGAGACCATATCTGTGTAGCAATGCACTACAAAACGCTAGGGAAAAAATAGCCCCAGATAACTGAATAAGCTGATTGTTTACTGTATATATAGGTAAAGTTTTAGCCTTTTCGTTGGTATCAATTTTAGTAATAAGTAGTTTTTTAAAGAATTTTGTATAATCTAAGACAATATTTTGGAGAATTAAGGCGATCGCATTTGGACTGAAATCTGGATGAAAAATCACCAGAACATTTCCTGTCAAATGATTCACTTGAAATTCGGCGATTGTTTTTTCCTGTGATAATCTGGTTTTTATGTAGTTTTCGAGACTTGGGGAATGCTTCAGTCCACTTACTTTATATCTTGCTCTGCCTTTAACAGCAGTATGTATGGCTTGAATCAAAATATTTTGCTCGTAGCGATTACTCAAATCAGCATTCATTCTTCTAACTAATAGATTTTTGTAATAGCACATTTTACAGCTATTTTCTGAAAAATGAACCAGATTATTTTTACAGCAGAATTCAGCAGTCAGAATGGGCTGCCTAGCTACGAGATCTAGATAGTCTTGATATTGAGTTCATTCACTTAGGGTTACTCACCGCGTCACCCCACCCCGGTTTTGTCTAAAGCCAAAACCGCCCCTCCCCTTAGTAAGGGGAGGAGTTGGGGGTGGGGTAAAACGTTTGTGGGACAACTGTTTGAGCTTAAGTTGACACCAATGACAGCTGTGCTACCCTACGTTCGCGGAGCGTCCCGCAGGGATGGGATGTTTTTTTGATTGGAAGTCCTTTAACTTGAAATGTGCTGTAAATCAATAGGTTTCGTGTTCAAGCTAAAAACCTCAAACAAGGGTATGGCGATCGCATGTTAAATTAAATTGAATATTCAGATTGAAAATAAAAATATATTTTACAAAAATGAAAGACTTGAAATCACCAGGTTTCACTTGTTGGTTAACTGGATTATCCGGCGCAGGAAAGTCAACTCTAGGAATAGAAATAACTCAAGCATTAGAGCAATTATCACTTCCGTGTGAATATTTAGATGGTGATGTCATCCGCACTAATCTTTCTAAAGGGTTAGGTTTTTCTCGTGAGGATCGAAATACCAATGTTGCTAGAGTTGGCTTTGTTTGTGGACTTTTAAATAAACATGGCATCAATGCCGTTGTGGCTTTAATTTCTCCTAATCGAGATTCCCGCGAACAACTCAAACTTCAAATACCCAATTTTATCGAAATTTTTATTGATACTCCTTTGGAAGTTTGTATTACAAGGGATGTGAAAGGTTTGTATAAGAGAGCTTTAGCTGGTGAGATTCCGGAATTTACTGGCATTTCTTCTCCTTATGAACCGCCTTTAAACCCAGATATAACTCTCAAAACTCACAAAGAATCTGTAAATGAATGTCTAGAAAAAGTTTTAAATTATCTGCGTGAGCGGGGGCAAATATAATTAATTTAGCAGAATTCAGAATTCAGAATTCAGGAGTCAGAATTCAGAATTCAGAAGTTAAAGTGAAAGGGTGGTTAGAAACTGCGTCTACACAAACAAAACCCGCCTACGCGGGTTTGAAATTAATAAAAATATGTTTCCATTAGTTCGCCTTCAAATTGTTATTGGAGACGACTTATTGGCGATGGGGATTCAATTGGAAAGAAAAGTTTCCATTAATTCGCCTCCAAATTGTTATTGGAGACAGCAAGGCTTTGAAAGACTTGCAATAACAGGCTTTTGAAGTCTGTTTTCGCGGGTCTCATTCAAAAGTAGCGTTTGAGCGATCGCTTGTCAAGTTTTTTGTTGAAAAAAAAGCTTGAAAAGCTTACAGTACAATCTTTTCAAAGTTTGCGCGGAACTCATTTTGGCTAAAAATCGCTGAAATGCATTTACCGTCAGGATTTCAAGCGTAATTTTCCATATATCTAAAAAAACAGCTAAGGTTCCGCGAAAATAATTGCTGAGACTTTGGTTGCTAAATCTACCGAAATGAGAAAGCGATCGGGGATTTTCCTTCCAGTTTGAAAACACGCCCGAAACATCCTGCCGAAATTGAAAACGATAAACTTTTTACAGGGGTGATTTTTACCAAAACTCAAAAGGTATGGGGCAATGGTGCGATTAAAGCTGTGGCAATGGGTTGTATTGGCGATGCCGATCGCTTTCATTATTATATTCTTACTCGTATCCGCCGGGTTGCAAATCCATGCGTGGGGCATTAATTGGATTTGGGCTGTGTTCACTGTTTTATTTGTTGGCTGGCGTTGGCTGTTAGTAAAATGGACTCAACCCGCCTTACAACAGGTAGAAGCTGTGTTGGCCCAAGTCCAACAAGAATTAGAATCGGGGACAGAAAATAATGTAGTACCAGTGGGAAGTGACGCCACAAAGCTTGCAGAAGTAGCCCTGCAAGAGATTATGCAAGCTGCACAAAGCGATCGCCCGCTTTGGGAAGATTGGCAAACTTTTTGGACGCGATGTCAGGATTTGGTTGTAGCGATCGCTCATATTTACAATCCTCAAGTTCAATATCCGCTGCTAAATATTTACGTTCCCCAGGCTTACGGGCTGATTCGGGGAACGGTGGATGATGTGGATTTGTGGATGCAAAACTTATCCCCGGTGCTGAATCAGGTAACGGTTGGACAAGCATACCAAGCCTACGAAGTTTACCGGAAGTTGGAACCATCTGCTCGAAAATTCTGGAAAGTTTGGAACTGGGCACAATGGCTATTAAATCCGGTGGCGGCGGTGGCAAAACAAGTTAGTCAGGGTTCCAGTAACCGCGCAACTGAGCAATTATTGGTGAATTTGAGTCAATTATTCCGGGAAGTTGCCCTGAGGAATTTATGTAAGCAAGCGATCGCTCTCTACGGAGGTAACGCATTACCGATTTCAGTATCTCCAACTACGCCAGCCCTACCCAAGGCAAAAACCCAAACACTCAAAGAAATACTGAGTCAAGCCCAACCAGCCGAAGCGGTTGAACAAAAACCCGTGAATATTCTGCTGGTGGGGCGCACGGGTTCGGGAAAAAGCAGCTTGATTAACACGTTATTTCAACAGGATCTCGCAGCCGTCGATGTTTTGCCCAGTACCGATCACATTCAAAATTACCAATGGCAGTCTCAAACCGGGGAAAGTCTGACGCTTTTGGACACACCAGGTTACGAACAAGTCAACCGTACAGACTTACGAAATTTAGTGCTTGATTATGCTATAAATGCAGATTTATTGCTGTTAGCTACTCCAGCCCTAGATCCAGCCCTACAAATGGATGTAGACTTTCTCCAAGACATCAAAGCGGAAATTGCAGATTTACCAGCGATCGCAGTTGTCACCCAAGTAGATCGTCTGCGTCCGATTCGGGAATGGCAACCGCCTTATGATTGGAAGTGGGGCGATCGTCCCAAGGAAATTGCCATTCGTGAAGCTACTGAATATCGCGCCAAGCTGCTAGATGAGTTTTGCAATCTAGTTTTACCAGTGGTGACAGCCGACAGTAAAACAAATCGAGTTGCTTGGGGAGTAGAGGCGCTATCTTTGGGATTAATAAATGCGATCGCCCCTGCAAAACAACTCCGTCTCGCCCGGTTTTTGCGTAACCTAGAAGCCCGCACCGTTGCTGCTGCGAAAATCATCGATCGGTACACTTTTCAAATGGCGACAACCAAGGGATTAGCATCACTGCTCAAAAGTCCAGTTCTTCAGTTTATTTCTACCCTATCAACTGGATCTCCAAACTTGGCTCATTTGTTAGCACAACAAATTCCCGTGGAACAGTTACCAATTGTAATTGGTAAACTCCAAATGGCCTATGACCTTTTCTCACTTTTGAATACAGGTAACCCTAACCCGCTCAAATTTGAATTGCTAGCTTTGTGGCCGTTGCTGTTAGAAAATTCCGCTTCACCTGAGCAAAATGCTTGGGCATTTGGTCACGCTTTAGTAGAATATTGGACTCAGGATTTGACAGTGGAAAAACTTGGCGATCGCTTTCAGAAATATTTACAGCAGATTTCAAGTTAGTAAAGAAATTATTGGCGATATAGTCAAAATTTTACTGAATGAACTAAGTATCAATTATGATGCTTTAGGTTCAACCACCCTAAAAAACGAAAAAATGAGTCAGGGAGTAGAACCGGATACTTGTTTTTACATTCAAAATCAAGCGGCAGTTATTGGTAAAAATCGCATAAATTTAAGTGTAGATCCACCCCCAGACTTAGCCATAGAAATTGATTTAACTTTTCGCACGCAATTGGATAATTACCAAATTTTGGGAGTACCAGAACTTTGGCGATATGGAAAACAAGGCTTACAAATTAACGTCTTGCAAGGTGGAAAATATGTAGAGTCAAATTTTAGTCCTACTTTTCCAGATATTCCAATAATTGAGCTAGTAAATCAATACGTCCAGCAAAGTCAAGTTGTTGGTAGTAGCCAAGCAATTCAAGCTTTTAGAAATTGGCTGCGGGATAATATTTAATTGTGCCTTTTATATCGATCGCCAGCAGCAATCAGTTCATATGTACTAAATTATCGTACAGTATGGAATTGATGTAAGCCACGGAATTTTTGAGTAAGTAGGCAAAGCAGATACCTGAGGCTGTCAGAATGTAACAATAGCGATCGCAACCAAACAAATCATCATCACCAGTGAACGCCCCTACCAACGTCTCTGCCCAAACTCAAAATCGCAAAGCCGATCACATTCGCATCTGCTTAGAAGAAGATGTCCAGTGTCATGAAGTTACCAATGGACTAGAACGCTATCGGTTCACCCATTGTTGCTTACCGGAAGTAGACTACACCGACATTGACATCAGTACAACTTTTTTGGGTAAACACCTCGGCGCACCTTTGTTAATTTCTTCCATGACTGGCGGAACCGAACAAGCAGGAATCATTAATCAACGCTTGGCCCAAGTCGCCCAACACTACAAAATTGCAATGGGTGTTGGTTCCCAGCGAGTAGCCGTGGAAAAACCCCAGGTAGCTGATACTTTTGCTGTCCGCAAGTATGCGCCGGATGTTCTGCTATTCGCCAACTTGGGGGCTGTGCAATTGAACTATAAATACGGCTTAGATCAATGTTTGCGGGTAGTCGATATCCTAGAGGCTGATGGATTGATTTTACACATTAACCCCCTACAAGAGTGCATTCAACCCAAAGGTGATACTAATTTTAAGGGTTTACTTGACAATATTTCTAAAGTATGTTATAAAATTCCAGTACCAGTAATTGCCAAAGAAGTGGGTAATGGGATTTCAGGTGCGATCGCCAAAAAACTGTTAGATGCTGGAGTCACAGCCATTGATGTCGCTGGTGCTGGTGGTACTTCCTGGGCGAAGGTGGAAAGCGAACGAGCTGAAAATGCCTTGCAACGTCGCTTAGGCAGGACATTTGCCGATTGGGGTTTACCGACAGCAGAGTGCATTACCAGTATTCGAGCGATCGCCCCAGATGTGCCCTTAATTGCTTCGGGGGGATTGCGTCATGGACTAGATGCAGCAATGGCGATCGCCTTGGGAGCAGACATAGCTGGTTTAGCAATGCCCTTCCTGAAAGCAGCAGCAGTATCAGAGACAGCAGTTGCCGAACTCGCTGAGGTATTAATTGCCGAAATCACCACAGTATTATTTTGCACAGGCAATGCGACAATATCTCAGTTAAAGTACTCTGACAGTTTACAGCACATAAAATAATTCGTAATTATGCAACTTTAATGCCGATTAGCTTAGCAGCGGTATCATACCCGACAAGATTGCCTTGGGGATTGGGGATGAAGTTTTAATAGTTCTGCATTACTACTGTGATCCCAAGGCGGTTGATGCTGAGTGTCCTGATTTTTGATAGCCAAAGAAGACAAGCTGCTACTTAAATGCTACTTATAAGAAAATGAATAAACCAGTAGAAAATAGATTTACAAGATATGACTAACTTTATCAAACAAACTCTTGCTAGTTTAATTGGCAGCTTACTAGGACTAGTTATTTTCGCCGGTCTGGGAACAACTGGACTGTTCGTGCTGCTGGTGGCTGCTACATCCTCTAAAGATACTGGGCCAGAAGTAAAAGATAAGTCAATGTTAGTTTTTGACTTGTCGATGAAAATTACTGATGGCGAACCCAATTCTGGCCAATTCTTTCAGAATGCACTCTCAGGTGTAGCTGAAGACAGAATGACACTCCGCAAAGTTGTGGAAACTTTGGAAAAGGCGCGGCGCGATCCACGAATTGTGGGTATCTATCTGGATGCGACCCACACAAGCGAAACTGGTAATGTCGGTTATGCCTCTCTCAAAGAAATCCGTAAAGCCCTAGAGGAATTCCGCGCTGGTGGCAAAAAGATTGTCGCCTATGGCAGTAATTGGAGTGAAAAGGAATATTATCTGAGTTCAGCAGCAAGTTCCGTCATCCTTAACCCCTTGGGATTGATGGAAGTCAACGGTTTGAGTTCACAAATGATGTTCTTAAGCGGAGCATTGCAAAAGTATGGTATTGGTGTTCAAGTCGTGCGGGTGGGGAAATTCAAGGGAGCAGTTGAGCCGTTGATCCTAACAAAACTGAGTCCAGAAAACCGCCAACAAACTCAGAAATTATTGGATGATGTTTGGGGAGAATGGCGCAATGCTGTGGGTGCCAGCCGGAAAATTCAACCGGAACAGCTACAGGCGATCGCAGATAATCAAGCATTGTTAGAAGCAACACAAGCGAAAACCAGCGGTTTGGTAGACCAAATAGCATACGCTGATGAAGTAGTGAGTGACCTGAAAAAGCTCACAGGTACTGACAAAAAAGACAAAACATTCCGGCAAATTAACCTGAATGATTACGCAGAAGTTTCCGGTAAATCTTTGGGTGTAGAACGCGACTCAAAAAATAAAATTGCCGTTGTTTATGCTGAAGGGGAGATTGTCGATGGTATAGGTGAAGATGGAGAAGTAGGAGGCGATCGCTTTGCCAAAATCTTTAATAGACTACGACAAGATAAAGATGTAAAGGCAGTTGTCCTGCGAATTAATAGCCCCGGTGGTAGCGCTACCGCAGCCGAAGTCATGCAGCGAGAAGTGAAATTAACTCGTGAAGTCAAACCAGTTGTAGTATCAATGGGTGATACTGCTGCCTCTGGCGGTTATTGGATTGCTAGCGACTCTAACCGAATTTTTGCCGAACCAAATACAATTACAGGTTCAATTGGGGTGTTTGGCATACTATTTAATGGGCAAAAATTGGCAAATGACAACGGTATCACTTGGGATTCAGTGAAAACCGGGCGCTATGCAGATGTACAAACAGTTTCTCGTCCGAAATCAGCCCAAGAATTAGCGCTTTATCAACGCAGTGTTGATCGAATTTATAATATGTTTCTCAATAAAGTTTCCCAAGGTCGGAAACTCCCAGAACAAAAAGTAGCAGAAATCGCCCAAGGACGGGTTTGGTCAGGTGTGGCAGCTAAGGAAATTGGTTTGGTGGATGAAATTGGCGGTTTGAATAGTGCGATCGCCTATGCTGCCAAAGAAGCGAAACTAGAAGAAGATTGGGAATTGCAAGAATATCCCCGCTTTAGCAGTTTCGGAGAACGTTTTTTTGGGCGAGCAACTCAAGAAGTGCGGAATAATTTGGCAATCGAGTCAACCCAAATCAAACAATCTCATCCCCTTGCTGCTGAATTCCAAAAACTCCAACAAGAAGTCCAAATTCTCCAAAAAATGAACGATCCACAGGGAATATATGCCCGCTTACCTTTCAACTTGAAAATTGAGTAGATGGGCATTGGGCATTGGGCATGGGGCATTGGGCATTGGGCATTGGGCATGGGGCATTGGAAGTGTGGGAGGTGTGGGAGGTGTGGGAGGATGGGGAAGAAATCTTTCCCCCCACACTCCCCACACTCCCTCATCCCCCTCATCCCCCTCATCTCCCCATGCCCCAGTCCCCAATCCCCAGTCCCCAGTCCCCAATCCCCTAAGACAATCTGTCAAACATTTTTTAATTCTTTCGAGAACATAAAGAAGGCGTTACTTAGGGTAAATTACACATTAAAGCCTTAAATGGAGATTGTCGATGCAACTTCTCGAATATCCTCGTGTTGCAGTCATTGCCGGAGAAAACGCGGTTCACGTTTCTCAACTACCCTCTACATGGCAAGAGATTGCGAGAGGAACCACGAGTGTGGGACTTTCCCATGCCCAAACTTATGTTGAAATGGCACAGTTATTTCTATACAAATTAGAGCATGGTGACGTTGACTTGTTTAGCGATCGCCCCCAACTAGCTCACTTGATACCGTCATTCTCCCAAATCTTTGCACAGCTAGCATGGGAAACCCTGGAATTTTTTGGACAAGACTTTAGGAAAGACAGCTATCCAAATTTTGCAGAGATTCTTTGCGATGTCGAGTCAAAGGGAATCGAGTATGCCAAGGAGGTAAAAGTAGCTCGTATTGGTATAGATTTATTCAATGAATTTGGTTATGAACTGCCTGCGAGCTTCTATCATGTGCATTTAGCACCGATTTACCGGGATCATGTTTTTGAAGAACGTGCCTTAAGATTTGATCCCCGTGATATAGAACACAAGCGTGCTTGGGATGCCATACTCCATGCAGGTAAGGTGTTTGCTATTCAGATGAAAGTGCAAAGCATTGCCTCAAAATATGGTTTTACTTATCAACACGGCTGCGGTTGCAACTCTCACCTATCTTCCATCGATCCTGCGCGTGGGGCGTTTGAGTATGAATTGAGTCCCGAAAAACGTCAGCGATGGATTCGCAGTTTCATCTGGACTGCTTGGTATGAGTATGCCTTCTTTGCGATTGTGCCTAATACCAGTTATTTGGTGTAAAGGGGAGTAGAGAGTGGGGAGTGGAGAGATGGGGGGATGAGGAAGCAGAGGGGCAGAGGGGCAGAGGGGCAGAGGCGAAAATTCATAACTCCTAACTCCTAACTCCTAACTCCTAACTCCTAACTCCCCACTTCCCACTCCCTTCTAGACATTCTCATCCAAAATTGTCCCTTCTATATTGGCTCCCTCTAAATTTGCTCCGCTTAAATTTGCCTGGTTTAAATCTGCTTCGGTAAGATTTGCTTGGGACAAGTCGGCTACGGTTAAATCTGCACCACTCAAATCAGCTCCATTTAAATTTGCCGCAATTAAGCTCGCTTGCTGTAAACCCGCTTCAGTTAAGTTAGTTTCAATCAGCTTGGCAACTGTCAAATCAGCGTGACTCAAATTAGCTCCGTCCAAATTAGCTCCATCCAAGATAGCTCCATCTAAAATAGCTCCAGCTAAGTTACTACCACTGAGGTTGGTATTACTCAAATCTGCTCCATTCAAGTCTGCCTCAATCAAACTAGTTTGCGCTAAATTTGCGTGACTCAAATCGGCTCCATCCAAGATAGCTCTATCTAAAATTGCGCCCCTGAGGTTAGCTTCCCTGAGGTTGGCCTCACTCAAATTGATACCAGTAAAATCTCTTATGCCTGCGGCATAATTTTTCAGGAGTTGTTCTGCTTTCATATCTGTTTTACCTCTCTTGCTGTGCTAAGGAACGTTGAATTGAAGCTACCCAGACAGGCAAGAATCCCCACCACGCGCTACAGAGGATTTATGTGGTCGAGTAATAATGAATCAGCTTTATCTAGCTTAGGTATTCTGAAGTGCTGGTGCTACTACCGAGAGTTGTGAATTTATTTCATACTTGGGAGAGATGTTTAGGAAATATTTAAGCATTAGTGCAAAGCGATCGCTATACTCTATTGTGGTGTTCGTCTGGCAGAGGTTATGGCAAAACCAATTCGTATTCTTTTGCAGACTACGATTCCTAAAACTGAAGATGATTGGAGCATTTTTCGTTTCTCGATGTTGCAAGATTACTTAGCATCAATTAAAGATGAAGCGGGAAATTCTTTATTTGAAGTTACAGGACGCGATTACGAGTCAAATGCAGTAGATGGTGACCCAGTATTAACTACTCTCGACAAATCAGATTTTGATGAACTTTGGCTATTTGCCTTAGATGTGGGTGATGGTTTAACCGAAAAGGATATTGCTGGAATTAATGCTTTTCGGCAACGCGGCGGTGGTATTCTGACAACACGCGATCATCAAGATATGGGCTGTTCGATGTGTGGTTTAGTTGACATTGGTGATGTCCATTATTTCAATACAAAAAATCCCGACCCCGATGAGTCTCGCTGGAGCCGAGATGACTCATACACAAGTTATATTTCCTGGCCTAACTATCATTCTGGAGCTAACGGTGATTATCAAAAAATCACCATTCTTGAACCCATTCACGAACTTTTGAAAAATCCAAATTCACCTTTGGGACATATCGAATTTTTTCCAGCGCATCCCCACGAAGGCGGAATTGGTGCGCCTTTAGGCAATACTAATGCGCGGGTTATTGCCTTAGGGAAAAGTTTAGTTAGTGGTCGTGAATTCAATCTTGTTGTAGCGATCGAACATCACCAAGATCAACACGGAAATATACTAGGACGAGGGGTAGCTAACTCTAGCTTTCATCATCTAGTAGATTATAACTGGGATATTGAAAAAGGCTGTCCCACTTTTGTAGATGAAGCACCGGGGGATGGTATGAAAAAAGAGCCGCGCGCTTTGGAAGATATCAAAACCTATGTGCGTAATGTCGCTTTCTGGCTAGCAAATTAAACGAAAATTACTGACCACATTTTAGATTAGCTCTGGGACTAGGGACTGGGGAATGGGAACTTGGAAGTAGCGAAAAATTTTCCAATAATATCCAATACCTAATCCCCATTCCCCTTTATACACTCAATACCAATTATGGGCACACAGTCAATAAAATCCTGCCAAAACTCTTCACCAAATTCCTCTACTCCTTGAGGAGAAACTATTGGTTTTTGCCAGCGAACCTGTTGAAAACCAACACTTTGGAATGCCCATTCATGAGTTTCTGTGCTGAGGTAATAATTATCAAAGCTGAATTTTTGTTCATTATTAGAAATTGTATATGTTATCGGCGTGCCTTCTCTTAGTGGTGAGTTGATACTTTTAATAAATCCATATTTTTGGGTTGCAAGATAGGATGTAGGCGGTTGAGAGGCATTATTATTCATACTGACAAAACGACCGCCTGGTTTGAGATTGGCAAATATGTTCTGACACATTTTGAGTAATTCTTCTTTCGTTTGAGCATAATTTAATAGAAAGGAAGCCACTACTAAATCAAAGCTACCAATTTTACCCAGTTCGAGTACATCAGCAAGGATATATTCAATATTTTGGGGTTCTGTGGCTTCTTCTTGTCTTGCCAGTTCAATCATTTTTTCAGAAATTTCTACCCCTACCACCTTTGCTGCACCTTGGAGTTTGAATTGTCTGGTATAGAATCCTTCTCCGCAAGCCAAATCCAGGACTGATTTACCAATCAAATCACCAAGCAAATTAAAGTATGTATATGCCTCAATATGCAGACGAAAGGACAATTGTTTGGATTTTTTATACTGCTCGGCTATGGAGTCATAGGAGGCTGTCATTGGTAGTTGCTGGATGTATAAAATATCTACAGAATTTTGCTTTCTAGTTTGGTTTGAGTACCCAAGAAAGTAAATCGTGATTTTTTGCTTTTAGGATACTATAGGCATTTGTTCTAGGGTATCATTTAAGTTAGAGCTATCATCACATAAAAGCTTCATTACTTCATCTTTGTATTTCTGAAATATGGGATAACGCTTGATTTGAGGATCGTATTTACTCGGCAATTGAATTTGTATTTCTTGTTTGATGGTGCCTGGTCGTGAGCTTAACACGTAGATGCGTTGTGATAAAAAAATTGCTTCCTCAACATCGTGAGTGATCAGAAAAATTGTAGTATTTGTGTTCTGCCAAATTTCTAATAAAAATTGCTGCATTACTTCTTTTGTCTGTACATCTAATGCACCAAATGGTTCATCCATAAGTAAAATTTTGGGTTTGGATGCTAAAGCGCGAGCGATCGCCACTCGTTGTTTCATTCCACCGGAAAGTTCCTGCGGTAGCGCCTTAGCAAATCCTGACAACCCCACCATGTCTAAATAATAAGCAGCTTGTTGTCGGCGCTTGACTTTGGGCACACCTTGTAACTTCAAGCCAAATTCCACATTCTCCATCGCATTCATCCAGGGATAGAGAGTGTAGCTTTGAAATACCATACCGCGATCGCACCCCGGCCCGGTGACGCGTACCCCATCAACCAGAATCTCCCCCCCTGTTGGAGTTTCTAACCCTGCAATTAACCGCAGCAAAGTGGATTTACCAGAACCACTTGCTCCTACTGCACAGACAAATTCACCCTCTTCTACATGCAAACTAATGTTTTTCAGTGCAGTCAACGAACCGCGTCTAGTTTTAAATTGTTTATGGAGTTGATTAACTTCTAAATGCATAAAAATCCAATTTTAGATGAAAATTTTTGATTAGAAGAATTCAGAACTCAGGAGTCAGGATTCAGAAATGAATATTGGTTTAAAAGCAAGCCGAATTGTGGGCGAAACACAATTAAAATATTTTTGCTCTTTTGTAGCGGAGTATTCTGAATTCTGACTTCTGAATTCTGACTTCTTTTTTATTCTTTAGCCCACTTACAAGATACATGCAGTAACAACCGAAATAAAAGGTCAATCCCTAACCCAATCAAGCCAATTACAATCAATCCTGCAAAAATTTCATCTGTTTTCAGATACCTTTGAGCAACGCTAATCCTACGACCTAAACCTTCTGTTGCCGCGACTAATTCCGAAACAATCACTAAGTTCCAAGATGCTGCCATGTTAACACGACAAGCATCAATGATATTAGGCAAAATAAACGGAAAAATGACTTGTAATAAAACTTGCTTTCTTTGACCTCCTAAAGTATAAGTAGTTTCCAATAAATGCTGAGGAACAAATTTCACTGCATCCATCACCATTAAGGTGTTAAAAAACAGTGTGCCGATAAAAATCAGCATAATTTTCGGAATTTCTCCCAGTCCCAAATATAAAATTAGTAGGGGAATAAAAGCTGGGGCTGGCATATAGCGTACAATACCAATAATTGGTTCCAACAATGCCCGAATACTAGCAAAAGTCCCCATTAAAGTACCTAAAGGAATGGAAACAATTGCCGCCAGTGAAAAACCAGCTAACACGCGAAACAAGCTAAAAGCAATATCTTTTTGTAAATCACCACTTGCTAAAAGTCTTTGAAATGCACCCCAGACTTCACTGGGAGTAGGCAAAAATAAAGATGGAATTAATCCAGTATTAGAAACAACCCACCACAAAAGTATCGGTATCGTGATGGACAAAAACATCAAAGTCCAAGCTAAATTTTTGGGGATATCCTCAGCAATGCGCCAAAAAATTGTTTGTGGTAACATTTTCTGAGGAAGCTGAGAGTTTATTTCCTTCAAGTCTTCAGTGTGTTGGTTCATGATTTCTGCTTCGCAGCGTAGGCTTTTACAAAGCGGTCATCAAAGATTTGATTGAGATTAGGTGCTTGTTTTGTCAAACCAGCGTCAACAAGAAATTTGCTGATTTTACCAGCAGCATAACTGAGGGATTTCATGTCATTACCAGGGCTAAAAGCTTGCAAATTCTCTTCTATGGAAAAGATTTTAGTGCCTGCATCATACGCTTTATACTCTGCAACTGACACACCAGCACGTTTCGCCATAATTTCATAAGCTTTGTCTGGGTTAGCTTTGATAAAATCTAGAGTAGCAAACCAAGTATTTACTAACGCTTGTACATCTTGTGGACGTTCATTAAGAAATTTACGACTGACAACTAAATGGTCAGGAATCGCACCAGGAAAATCTTTAGAACTGAATAATTCTTTGCTTTTAGAACGTGATAAAGCCTTTGTAGTAAAAGGTGCAAAAACTCCAACTGCATCAACTTGACCGGCTACAAAAGCTGCTGCGGCTGCACCTGTTTCTAGTGGTTGAAACTGAATATCGGCTTGAGTTAAACCGACTTTCGACAACCCAAGTAATAAGAGAAAATGGTCAACTGTTCCTTCTTCAACAGCAACTTTTTTACCTTTCAGGTCAGCGATACTGTTAATTCCTTCGCGGACAATAATTTTGTCATTACCAGTTGAATTATCATTGACTAAAACAATTACTTGATCTGAACCTGCTGCTACTGAGCTAATGGTATCATTCAACGTTTGAGTATTGGCATTAAGTTGACCTGCTCGTAAAGCATTGATAGAATCTAAATAGCCATCAAACCACTTTAAATCTACATTAATTTTGTTGTTCTCAAATAACTTTTGCTCTTGGGAAACTTGCCAAGGAAACCAACCAGGCCAAGCACTAAAGCCAACCTGAATTGGTGCTGTATTAACTGAAGTATTAGATTTTTGTGGTGTATTAGTTTCGGGATTGGGAGTACAACTAACTGTGATAAAAAGCGCGAGTAAAAAGATTGTGAATAGAGATGATAATTTACGAATATTCATTGTGTTTAACTCTGACTTACGCTTTGTGACAAGAAACTTTATGTAATCCTAATTCTCCATGAAGATGCACTTAAATATTTGTTCAAGAAACCGCAAAAAAAGAAATAGGTTAAGTAATCATTCAGTGCAAATTTATAGAGAATTGATGTGAAATAAATTTGATTGTATTTTTTATGGAGTTATATAATTTCAGGTTTATCAAGGTGAAAAAAATATTCCTTAATCAGGACTCTAGTCCTGGCTTTGGGGACTCAAGTCCCCACTACAAATTTCTTGTTTATGTATGGCTTGTTTACCAAGCATATAAATGCTAATCATTACCTAATGGCCATGTGAAACAACATTGAAAATTGCTGCTGTAGATGTAGAATTTTGTTGTTGCTGGAAAACTTGCGATCGCACCCAATTAAACCAAAGTTCTAATCTTTCTAGAAACCTCCTGCTACCAGCCTGTTAGCGGTAAATGAGCTTCTTTTTCTAGCGCACGTCCGGCTTGCGTAGAATTTGGCTGAAAATGAGAATTAGGATCGGAAGAAGATTGTTCAATCATAATTTTGGGAAATAAAATTTCTAAGATTTGCAAGGCAAAACTATAGCCCAGGTAGCCATAACAGATAATATTCTGTTATGTATCTCCCGGGCTTTTTTCCCGCCGTGTCACCAGTTGTTTCCAAGCTGGCTGCTTCTCTTGGACCAGTCATTTAACTTCAAAAATGTTAAACCGGAACCCTAGAAGCTATTAATTTTTACCTAATTGCTAATAGTCGCTTTTGATCTTTGGTTTTTTATACTCAAGTTTATACATATCAAAAGGCATTTGAATAAAAAGTATCTAAAGTTACAAAACTCTGGAAATGTTCCCAAGGTACTTCCAAGGAAAAAATATTCCATAGTAAAGTAGCACAGCTGTGCTACCCGAAAAATGTACCAGGACTTACGCAAGATGTGACCAAAACCCTTATTATTGCGTAGCGGTCATGAATTACCGCTACTTTCGTTATCTTTTGCGTAAGTCCTGATGTACAAATAATTTGGGATAATTTATTTTCTGGAAGTCCCCAACACTCTTATTCTGTTTCCAGTTCCCAGTCCCTACTCATACCCAACCCAATGCTTCACTGATTTGTGTTGCGAGTTTCAGAGGACGAAAAGGCTTAGCAAAGACAGCAGCTACATCTAAGTCAGTAAAACTATCCCGATCCGAATCCTGGACTTTAGCACTTAGTAAAATTACGGGAATTGACTGAGTGACGGGGTTAGCCTTGAGTTGTTGCAGGGTAGCACGCCCATCCATATCAGGCATCATCATATCTAGTAAAATCACATCAAGTTTGAAGTTAGCAGCTATATTCAACGCTTCCCGACCAGAACAAGCAGTCAACACGTTCCAACCAGCACCCATTTCTAATCCCAGTTTGGCGATCGCTTGCACATCTTCTTCATCATCAACAATCAAGATACTTCTGTTCATAGTCTCACTTTAGCATCATAGATGATGCTGGTTGGCTGGATCTGTCTGAAATTATTCTGTTACATACTGATAAATTTTCCCGCCGACTTACTTAACTTGATCGTTCAAATTCTTCCGAGTGAATTTTCTGTCCATGTAGTTTACTTATACTACTTATTGAAGTGCGTAATGTGGGTTAAAAGAAAGTATTAATGAATTCCAGACTGTACACACCACAGACTAGCATAAATCCCATCAAGTGCTAGTAATTCCTCATGCTTACCCTGCTCCACAATTTGACCACGATCCATAACATAAATACAATGACTGTGACGAATTGTCGAAAGACGGTGAGCGATCGCAATAGTCGTGCGATTTTGAGTAATCATCGCCAACGACTTCTGAATCGCCGCTTCCGTTTCATTATCCACCGCAGAAGTAGCTTCATCCAAAATGAGAATTGGTGGATCTTTGAGAATAGCACGAGCGATCGCAATTCGTTGACGTTGACCACCAGAAAGCTTTTGACCCCGTTCGCCAACGATGGTATCGTATCCTTCGGGTAGTTGCAGGATGAATTCGTCTGCCTGGGCTAATTTGGCAGCATGGATGATTTCGTTGTCACTAGCGTCAAAACTGCCATAAGCAATGTTCTCAGCTACCGTACCGTGAAACAGAAACACATCTTGACTTACCCAACCGATACAACGTCGTAGTTCTGCTAGTTGTAACTCCCGAATATCGATACCATCAATCAGGATTTGTCCGCTTTGAACTTCGTAAAAACGTAGCAACAGTTTGACTAAGGTACTTTTACCAGAACCCGTTGCACCGACAATGCCAATGCTTGCCCCTGGTGGAATGTGCAGTGATAGGTCTTTAAGTATATTGGTGCGACCGTTGTAAGCAAAGGTGATATTGTCAATATGCACTTGAGAGCGTACTGTTGTTGATGGAAAAGAATAGTTCCCTGTGGGAATAGCAATGGTCGTATCTAACAATCCCATGACTCGTTTAATAGAAGCCATAGCCCGTTGATAGTCATCCATGATGGAACTCAAGCTGGCAAATGGCCATAGTAATTGCTGGACAATGAACACCATGAAACCATAGGTTCCCACACTTAACTGATTATTCGCCACTGCGACACCGCCAAAAAATAGCGTGGCGATGAAACCCATTACAACCACTAATCGAATCGCCGGATAAAAAGCAGCACTAAGTGCGATCGCACGACCGTTACTTCGGCGATAGGCTTCACTTTCAGATGAGACACGACCTCGTTCGTAGCTTTCAGCAGTAAAGCTTTTAATTGTGGCAATTCCTGACAAGTTATTAGCTAAGCGACTATTGACCAACCCAGTTTTGTCGCGCACATCTGCATAACGGGTAGCTAGTCCTTTTTGGAATGCCCATGAACCCAAAAAAATGAAGGGTGTGGGCAGTATTGCCAAAGGAGCTATATTGGGAGCCACGAGAATAAATGAGACGCTTACACTTAAAACTGAGGTGAGAAATTGGATAATGGACGCAGCCCCAGAATTGAGAAATCCTTCTAATTGATTGATATCATCATTTAATATTGACAGCAGTTCTCCTGTAGAGCTTTCTTCAAAATAGCTCAGTTCTAATTCTTGTAAATGGCTATAGGCATCAAGGCGTAATTCGTGCTGTATACTTTGGGCTAGGTTGCACCACTGGCGATCGTAGATAAATTCAGATAGCGACTCAAAGCTCCAAATTAATAATGTTAATAATGATAGTATTCCTAGTTGTCCAATAATGTTGGTTATACCGATTTTGGCAATTAGGGAATTTTCTTTTTCTACGACAATATCTACAGCTACTCCTATTAAATAAGGCGGTGCTAGATCTAATATTCTATTGATGATGGTAAAGGTTGCAGCACTCCATATTTGAGGGCGGTAGTCTTTGGCGTAGTCTAGCAAACGTGAGAGTGGATGCTTTTTAGGAGTTGGGGAAGAGTGCATGGTGATGTGTATTTTTTATAAGTAAGTATGTAGTAAATTTTGTAAATCTATAGCGAAATATTAAGTTAAGAGGTAATAGGAAATAGCGCAGTTTGCACAGTGTGTGCTATCGCACAGTACTTAACGCACCATACTAAAGAGCTTCTTTTTAGTTAACTTATGTTCACTATATAACAGTTTATTGCTGCATGGATACAAGTCAATGTGGAAATTCAAAAGACTGGGGTAGAATGGCACTAAGAAAAGCTCTAAGCTATACGGAATAAGGGCTACAGCTTTGAAAGCTATTGAACAGTGGAGGAGGGGTCACTGCTTACCTACCTCACAAAATCGCATTGCTCCCCCATTGCACGAAGGATGAAGCAGGTTAATGAATTAGCCTTACCTCCAGATGAAGCTGCAATTTGGGATAAGGATGCTGTATATATGTCCAGAAGTCTTTTAAATGAAACGATTGAGACATTAAAAGCAAGAGAAGCAGCGGGAAGTCAAAACCCTACTCTTTACCGAGTACTAGCAGATCGCTATTTAGAGGCATGGTTGCCAAGGGAGGCACTTCGTGAATATACTTTAGCAGCACAACTAGCAAAAAGTACTAATAACTTAGACGAACTAGCTCGTGTAAAAGAAGGACTAAAAATAATAAGTTTTTACAACCAGCCGCCAACTAGCACGAACCCAGCCCAAAAATAAGGGTGAGTGTATTGAGAATTAGATGACAAACTTAGTTGTGCCTGACGTAGTGCCTCTGCTTTAGTCAAAGCATTTTTCAACCCCTTGTAGAATTCTTCCATGAGTACAGCTGTAGAGCCTTCATCTACCAACCATAATCTGGCGATTACACTCTGTGCGCCTGCTTGTGCAGCCACTCCAGCGATTCCCAAGGTTGAGCGCTTATTACCTTTGGCTGTTTGACAGGCACTTAAAACTAATAACTCGATTGCATTTTCATTAGACTGAACTTTACCTTTAAGTAAGCTATCAAACTCTAATATGTTAATTGCTTTGTCATAGGCTAAAAATACAGTTTTATCAGAGTTAGAACTAAATTGCCCATGAGTACTGATATGAACAATTGGAAAATCATTTTTAGTTAGTTCTTTTTGAAACTGTAAACTTGTAAAGTTTTCGTTCAATAATACGGTTGAGGAAGTAGTTTGTTTTTTGACATCTGCAACTTCTGTTACTACTCCTAATAGCGGTTTCAAACCTTTTGGAGCATTTTTATCATTAAAACTAGGACTTTCTTTACTAAGTCCAGCGATTAAAGCTGTAAATTGGTTTTTAGATAAAGATTTTGGTGACCGAATTTTAGAACCCAACGTTTCTGCAACACTGTATTGCTTTATTAAATAATTTTTACCATCATGAAGCAAACCTATTGGCAGACTTTGAAAAGATGTATCTAAAGCAAACACTATTGTTCCTGATAATGGTATATGTGTCTTAATGGGTGCAATCAATGAGCTATAGGAATCATATTTGATTTGGTGAAATTACCTACGTAGCCGGGGAGTGGGGAGTAGGGAATAGGGAATCAGGCTTTTCGAGTTGTACGGAGTTTTTTCAAAAATCAAATCATAGTCCTATATGAGTTAATTCCAGGTACAGTACTGATTGGTAATATTTATTCAACACATCAACGTGAAGATTTATATCCAGAGCCAAAACAATTTAAGCCAGAGCGTTTTCTAGAAAGAAAATTTTCTCCTTATGAATTTCTACCCTTCGGTGGTGGTGCTCGTAATTGCATTGCAGCACCTTTCGCTATATTTCAAATGAAGCTTGTATTAGCAACTATTCTTTCAAACTATAAATTAGAGTTGGTTAACAAGCAACCAGAAGGGCACAAGCGTTTTGACGATCAGTGTCATCCAAGGAGTGGTGTAAAAATGGTTTTTCATGGTCGGCATTAAAACTCATGACATTAATAATAGTTACTTATTTTTTGCTTTTTTAAGTAGGGTTTGCTGAAAAAGTCATTCCAAGGCAAGAGAGAAATTGACTCAGTAGTTAGGGAAGAGCAAAGATAAGTTTTTGTTGCCTGTAATCAAACAAGATATCAGTTTTGCTAATCGAAAAAG
>JAESFX010000232.1_pt1 | contig 40126 bp, 31 predicted proteins | sample 9269501 | NCBI WGS metagenome assembly JAESFX01 (sample SAMN14515570, study PRJNA621655) | algae metagenome | isolation source: Desmonostoc geniculatum HA4340-LM1 and co-occurring heterotrophs from cave... | place: USA: Maniniholo cave, Kauai, Hawaii | collected 2009-07-28
TCGAACCGGCCTGCACCCCCCCCCCCCCCCCCCCCCCCCCCCCCCCCGGGGGGGGAGGGGGAAGGATTGCGCTCTTCCGCATTTGGTTTTTCCGGGTCACGAAGTCATGAAGCGCGTCAGGCTGCTCTCGCTGCAAATCCTCGTCATGGTCGTCTTCCTGCTGGTCTGGCATGTCGTCACGGCCTACCCGATCATGGGCGACGTCAAGACGATCCAGTTCTTCTTCTCGACGCCGGCCGCCGTCATCGCCCGGACCTGGAACCAGCTCACCGGCACCGAGATCTACTGGCATATCGGCATCACCCTGACCGAGACGGTGCTGGCCTTCGTCATCGGCTCTGCGGCGGGCATCTTCTTCGGCTTCACCTTCGCCAGGCGGGAACTGCTGGCGGCGGTGTTCGACCCCTACATCAAGGCGGCCAACGCGCTGCCGCGCGTCGTGCTGGCGCCGATTTTCGCGCTCTGGTTCGGCCTCGGCATCTGGTCGAAGGTGGCGCTCGGCTTCACGCTGGTCTTCTTCATCGTCTTCTTCAACGTGTATCAGGGCGTGCGCGAGGTCTCGCCGACGGTTCTGGCCAACGCCCGCATGCTCGGCATGAACGAGCGCCAGCTCTTCAAGCATGTCTACTGGCCCTCGGCGCTGACCTGGATGTTCTCCTCCTTGCACACCTCGGTCGGTTTCGCGCTGATCGGCGCGGTGGTCGGCGAATATCTCGGTTCGTCCGCGGGGCTGGGCTACAAGATCCAGGAGGCCGAGAGCGTCTTCGACGTCACCGGCGTGTTCTCGGGCATGATGATCCTGATGATCTTCGTCATCGCGATCGATTCCCTCGTCACGCTGGTCGAGAAGCGGCTGCTGGTCTGGAAACCGGGGCAGAGCGCGACGACGACGACGTGACGGGAACGGTTGCCCCGCCCAGCCGATCTCGCCTATCGTCACGACGAAAGCGCTCCTCAGAAGCGCAAAGCCCATCCAACCGGAGGAATGCCCGATGATCTTCACCCGTCGCGCGGCGCTGGCCGCGCTCGCCTTGTCCACGTCTGTCGGTGTCTCGCCTTATGTCGCGATGGCGCAGACCGCCGAGAAGCCCGACGTCACGCTCGGGGTCGGCGGCAAGCTCCTGCTCTATTACCTGCCGCTGACGGTCGCCGAGCGGAAGGGCTTCTTCAAGGAGCAGGGCCTCAACGTCACGATCAATGATTTCGGCGGCGGCGCGAAGTCGCTGCAGGCGCTGGTAGGCGGCTCGGTCGATGTCGTCACCGGGGCCTATGAGCACACCATCCGCATGCAGGCCAAGGGCCAGGACGTGCGCGCCGTGGTCGAACTCGGGCGCTTTCCGGGCATCACCATCGCCGTCCGCAAGGACCTTGCCGACAAGGTCAAATCGGCGGCCGATTTCAAGGGTCTGAAGATCGGCGTCACCGCGCCGGGCTCCTCGACCGCGCTGACGGCGCAATACGCCATGATCAAGGCCGGGCTGAAGGCCACGGATGCGGCCATCATCGGCGTCGGCGCGGGCGCGAGCGCGGTCGCGGCGATGAAGAACAAGCAGGTCGACATCATCTCGCATCTCGACCCGGTGATCTCGAAGCTGGAAGCGGACGGAGACGTCGTCGCCCTGATCGACACCCGCACCGAGGCCGGCACGCGCGCCGTGTTCGGCGGCTCCAACCCCGCCGCCGTGCTCTATCTCAAGGGCGATTTCGCCGAGAAGAACCCGATCACCACGCAGAAGCTGGTCAACGCCTTCGTCAAGTCGCTGAAATGGCTGGAGACCGCCAAGCCCGAGGATGTCGCCGATCTGGTGCCGACCGAATATCATCTCGGCGACAAGCCGCTCTATCTGCAGGCGGTCAAGAACTCGCTGGAAAGCTATTCGCGCACCGGCGTCTCGACCCCCGAGGCGCAGCAGAGCATGTATGACGCGCTGAAGCTGCTCGATCCGGAACTGGCGACGTCGAAGGTCGATCTCAGGACGACCTTCGTCGACACGTTTGCGAAGAAGGCGGCTGCGGGGTCGTGAGGGTTTTCTCCTTCTCCCCTGCGGGGGAGAAGGTGGCGCGGCGCAGCCGGGTCGGATGAGGGAAGGGTCGCGTTAGCGGCCCTTTTCTTGTTTTAGGGTAGTGCTGCCCTCGTCCGTCAGCGCTGCGCGATGCCACCTTCTCCCCCGAGGGAAGAAGGGAAGCGCCGCCCCTGATCGATCCCCTCAAATGTTTGAATTGGCTGCGCGCGGCGCGCCCGGCCTAGGCTGGCGCGCTCTTTTCCGTTTGCGAGGCCGCCATGCTCAAAGCCCATAACCCCGCGACCATGTTCGCGCCTGTCGGCCCCTATTGCCATGGGCTGGAGGTCGTCCAGCCGACCCGGTTCCTGTTCAGCAGTGGCACGATGGGGCTGGACGTCAAAGGCGCTGCACCCGATGGCATCGAGGCGCAGCTCGAGACCGCCTGGACCAATCTCAAGGCGATCATGGCCGAGGCCGGGATGGGCGTCGGCAATATCGTCAAGGTGACGACCTTCCTCGCCGATCGTTCCATGCGTGGACCCGCCACGGCCTATCGACAAGCGGTGCTCGGCGCGCATAAGCCTGCGGTGACGACGATGGTCGCCGGGCTCCTGCAGGATGATTGGCTCGTCGAGATCGAGATCGTAGCCGCAGCCTGAGAGACGCATGAACATCCTCTCCATCCAGTCGCATGTCGCCTATGGCCATGTCGGCAACGCGTCGGCGGTGTTTCCGATGCAGCGGCTCGGCGTCGAGGTCTGGCCGATTCATACGGTGCAGTTCTCCAATCACACCGGCTACGGCGCCTGGAAGGGCCGCGTCTTCGAGGGTGGCATGATCGAGGAGGTGATGGAGGGCATCGGCGAACGCGGCGTGCTGCCTTCCTGCGACGGCGTGCTGTCGGGCTATATGGGCTCGGCCGATATCGGGCATGCGATCCTCCATTCGGTCGAGCGCGTGCGCGCCGCCAACCCAAAGGCCGTCTATTGCTGCGACCCCGTGATCGGCGATGTCGGGCGCGGCGTGTTCGTGCGGCCGGGCATCCCGGAGTTCATGCGCGAGCAGGCCGTGCCGGCGGCCGACATCGTGACGCCCAACCAGTTCGAGCTCGAACTGCTGACCGACATCGAGATCAGGACGATCGGGGACGCGCACCGCGCCGTCGAGACGCTGCGCGATGCGGGACCCAAGACCGTGCTGGTGACGTCGCTCGTCACGGACGAGACGCCCGAGGATGCGATCGACATGATGGCGGCCGACGGACAGGGCGCCTGGCGCGTGCGGACGCCCAAGCTCGACGTCAGCGTCAATGGCGCGGGCGATGCTATCGCGGCGCTGTTCTTCGTGCATCATCTGCGCGAGCAGTCGGCCGCCGCCGCGCTAGCCAAGGCCGCGGCCTCGATCTACGGCGTGCTGAAACGGACCAAGGAGGCCGGTTCACGCGAAATCCTGACGGTCGCGGCGCAGGACGAGTTCGTGACGCCGTCGCATCAGTTCACGCCGGAACCGATCTGAGCCTTTGCCCGCGAGGATGACCGCCATGACGGGCCGCTTCGTCACGCTCGATGTCTTCACGACACAGCGCCATGCTGGCAATCCGCTGGCGGTGGTGCTCGATTCGGACGGGCTAGAGACGGAGGCGATGCAGGCGATCGCGCGCGAGTTCAACCTGTCGGAGACGGTGTTCGTCGCAAGCCCCGCCGACCCGGCCCATCGCGCCGCGATCCGCATCTTCACGCCGGGACAGGAGCTGCCCTTCGCGGGACACCCGACCGTCGGCACGGCGGTGCTGCTGGCGCTGCGCGACCATGCCGAGGGGCGCCTGGCGACTATCCTGACGCTGGAGGAGAAGGTCGGGCTCGTGCCCTGCGCCGTCACGGTGACCGGGGCGGGTTCGGGTCGGGCGACGTTCACGCTGCCGAAGCTGCCGGAGCGGCTGGAGCAGGCGATTGCCCACGCCGATCTGGCGAGCGGGCTCGGGCTCGACGAGGGCGAGATCGGCTTCGATCGGCATGAGGCGAGCGCCTTCTCGGGCGGCGTCGCCTATACGCTCGTGCCGCTGGCGAGCCGCGAAGCCGTGGCGCGGACGCGTCCCGCTGGCGAAGCGTTCGAGCGCGCCTTTGCTGCCGCGCCAAACCCCAACGTTTTCGTCTATTGCCGGGAGACAGCCGAGACTGGTCATCACTATCACGCCCGCATGTTCTGGCCAGGCGCCGGCGTGGTGGAGGATCCTGCGACAGGGTCTGCTGTGGCTGCCTTCGCCGGGGCCGCGATGGCGTTCGACCGACCCGGCGATGGCGAGCATCGTTTCATCATCGAGCAGGGCTACGAGATGGGCCGGTCTTCGCAGATCATGCTGGAACTCAGCGTCGCTGGCGGCGTGCTGACCTCGGCCCGGATCGGCGGCAGCGCGGTTATGGTCAGCGAGGGCGCGCTGCTGTGAACGGCGTCGTCGATGGCGAGATCGTCGCCCTTTCGCGAGTCGAGGCCATGGTCGAGCCCTATGACTGGGCGTTTGCCCGCGAGCAGGCGAGCGCGATCGCGGCGCATTGGGCCAAAATCAGCGCCGGGAAGCCAGCCATGTTCAACGGCCGGGTGATGTTGCAGCATCGCGCCGCGATTGGGGGCGGCGCGTTTCGTGCCGGCTATTTCGAGACCGACTACGCCGCCTTCATGAGTTGGCGCGATTTCGGCCATCCCGGCCCTGTCGTCCGCAACGGTTTCGCGATGGCGGCGTTGCGTGCCGCCGACGGGGCCTTCCTGTGCGGCCGCATGGGCGAGCACACCGCCAACCCCGGAAAAGTCTATTTCGCCGCCGGCACCCCGGACCGCGAGGATCTGCGGCCCGACGGCAGCCTCGATCTCGCCGGCAGCGTGATGCGCGAACTCTGCGAGGAGACCGGGCTGACGGCCGACGAGATCGCGGTCGGGCAAAGCTGGACGGCTGTGATCCTGACCGGCCGGATCGCCTTCATGCGGCCAGTCTCTCTGGCGCTCGACGCGGAGGCGGCGCGCGCGCTGATGCTGGAGCGCATGCGCGAACAGGACGAGCCGGAGCTTTCCGACATCGTGATCGTCCGCGGTCTCGCCGATTGCGACCGCTACGACATGCCGCCTTTCATGCGGCGCTATCTGGCCCATATCTATGGGCAGGACTGACTGCCCTTCGTTCCGGAATCCCATGCCATGACGCTCGCGCTCGAAACCCTGCCGCTGCCGGCCGACAATCCCTTCGCGGCGCGCTGGGAGACGCCCTTCGGCCTGCCGCCCTTCGCCACGATCACGCCCGAGCATATCCGCGTGGCGTTCGAGGCCGGCTTTTCGCGGCACCGGCAGGAGATCGACGCCATCGTCGCCGATCCGGACGCCGCGGACTTCGCCAATACGATCGAGGCGCTGGAGCGGGCGGGGCGCGGCCTCTCGCGGATCGGCGGCGTGTTCTACAATCTGACCGGGGCGGACACGAACCCGGCGCTGCAGGCGATCGAGCGCGAGATGTCGCCCATCGCCTCGCGGCACTGGTCGGCGATCATGATGGATCCGGGCCTGTTCGCGCGTGTCGATGCCGTCTTTACGAAGCGCGACGCGCTCGGCCTCGACGCCGAGCAGGCGCGGCTGATGGAGCGGACGCATCGCGGCTTCATCCGCTCGGGCGCGCAGCTCGACGGGCCCGCCAAGGCGCGGCTGGCGGCGATCAACGAGCGGCTGGCGGAACTGGGCACGACATTCGGCCAGAATCTGCTCAAGGACGAGGCCGATTACGCGTTGGTGATCGACGACGAGCGCGGGCTCGCCGGCCTGCCGGATTTCGTCAAGGCGGCGATGGCGCGGGCCGCGACAGATCGCGGCCATGAGGGCAAGCATGCGGTGACGCTGTCGCGGTCGGTGATCGAGCCGTTCCTGACCTTCTCGACCCGGCGCGATCTGCGCGAGGAGGCGTTCGCCGCCTGGAGCCGGCGCGGCGAGATGGGCGGCGCGAGCGACAACCGCGCCATCGTCGCCGAAATGGTGAAGCTCCGGGCCGAAAAGGCGAAGCTGCTCGGCTTCGCCACCTTCGCGCATTTCAAGCTCGACGACACCATGGCCAAGACGCCGAAAAACGTCCGCGATCTGCTCGAACTGGTCTGGACGCCGGCCAAGGCGCGCGCCGCGCAGGAGGCCGCCAACCTTGCGGCGCTGGCGCAAAGCGAGGGCGAGAACGGCCCGATCCGCCCCTCCGACTGGCGGCATTACGCCGAGAAGGCGCGCCAGCAGACCTACGCGCTCGATGAAGCCGTGCTGAAGCCCTATCTCCAGCTCGACCGCATCATCCAGGCCGCTTTCGACGTCGCCGGCAAGCTGTTCGGCCTCGCCTTCGCGGAGCGGCGCGATCTCGCCGGCTATCACCCCGATGTCCGCATCTTCGAGGTGAGCGAGGCCGCGAGCGGCCGGCATATCGGCCTGTTCCTCGGCGACTATTTCGCAAGGCCCTCGAAGCGCTCGGGCGCCTGGATGAGCGCCTTCCGGGGCCAGCGCAATTTCGATGGCGAGCGGCGGCCGATCATCGTCAATGTCTGCAATTTCGCCAAGCCGGCGGATGGCGAGACGGCGCTGCTCTCGATCGACGATGCGCGCACCCTGTTCCACGAGTTCGGCCATGCGCTGCACGGGCTGCTGTCGGATGTGCATTACGGTTCGCTGGCGGGCACCTCGGTCTCGCGCGATTTCGTCGAACTGCCCTCGCAGCTCTACGAACACTGGTTCCTGACGAAGCAGGTGATGCAGGAATACTGCCTGCACGCGGAAACCGGCGAGCCGATTCCCGAGGCGCTGATCGAAAAGATCAAGCGGGCGCAGACTTTCAACCAGGGCTTCGCCACGGTGGAATACACCTCCTCGGCGCTGGTCGACCTCGCCTTCCATTCGCTGGACGAGCCGGGCGAGATCGACCCGCTCGCCTTCGAGGCGCAAGAACTGGCTCGCCTCGGCATGCCGGCCGAGATCACCATGCGCCACCGCACCCCGCATTTCGCCCATGTCTTCTCCGGCGACGGCTATTCGGCCGGCTATTACAGCTATCTCTGGTCGGAGGTGATGGACGCCGACGCCTTCAACGCATTTCTGGAGGCCGGCGACATCTACGCGCCGGAACTCGCCGGCAGGCTCAAGCGCTACATCTATTCCGCCGGCGACACGCGCGACGCGGCGGAGGCCTACACGCTGTTCCGCGGCCGGATGCCGACGCCGGACGCCTTGCTGGAGAAGCGCGGGCTGGCGGCATAGCTGCCTTGTCGTCGAGCAAAAAAGACAGACCGGAGCGTTACAGCGACGGATAGCCGAACTTCGCCTTCGTTGCCCTGATCTGGCCGATCGCGCCGCCCTCATTGCCGGCGGCGCAGGTCGAGCGGGCCGTCGAAATCTCCGCCGAAACGCGCGTATGCACGCCCTTCGTGGTGTGGCCGGTGGCGAGGTCGTTGTCCATCACCGCCTGGAAGCGCTCGACCTCGCCGTTGCAGCCCGTGCCAGTGGGGAGCCGGAAGGTGTTCGGCGTCACGCCGGTCGCGGCCTGTTCGGGCGAGGGCGCCGGCGGCGGGCCGGACGGGGTCTGGCAGGCGGCGAGCGCGAAAGCGCATGCTGTGAGGATGGCTGGGGCGCGCATGGCGGACTCCGGATTGACGCTCGATAGACAAGGACGCTTGGCTGCCGAGCATGACCGATTCCGCGCGCTAGGCAAACGGCGCAGCCATCGGCACAGTGCCGGCGTCCAACGGATTTGAGACGGCCGCGATGCACACTGCCGACACGCTGACCCTTTCGGTCTTCGCCGACTATTTCCAGTTCTACCTGCTGGACGAATCCGTCGACGAGGATTTCGGCGCGTTCTGGGACGACGAGGCGGTCGAGCGGCTGCTGGCGGTCGGGCGCTCCAGCATCGGCGTCGGCACGGCGCGCAACATGGCGGTGCCGGTCGCGGTCTCGCTCTTCGACGAGGCCCCCGAACTCGATCCCGACGCCTGGGACATGGTCAACGAATGCTCGCTGTCGCTGCGCTCGGGCCGACTGGTCGTCCTCGGCGGCACGGATTACCTGCCGGACGCGCCGCGCCTGCCGGTCGCGCCCGGCGACTACCGCGTCCGCATCTCCTATGCCGGGCTCGACACGCTCAGCGAGGACGGTCTCGACGGCGACGACTTCTACCGGATCGACCTCTGGCCCGCGCCGCCGGGCCCGCTCGTCATCCGCAAGGCGCGGGCCGTGCCGGCTCGCTGATCGCGCCTTGCGTCAGGTCGCTGCAATCAGTTATGCAGGATCAGTCGAAGAGGAACGCCCGTGGCCGCATCCGCCACCCATGCCGATAGCCTGAACCGCGCCGTCGCGCGGCCGGCGGGCATGCGCGCCTCCTCCGGTCTTGGTCTGCTTCTTCTCCTTAGCCGCCCCTGAGGGCCGGCCGGGCATGCATGCCTGGGCGCTCAGGGGAGTGACGAGAACCGCCTTCAGACAATCCGGCGCCAGCCTCACATCGCAGCGCGGCGCAGCCCTTCCAGGATGACGACCATGACCGACCAGACCAATGCCGCCTCGGCCTCCCCCAAAGACCGCGTGCTGATCTTCGACACCACTTTGCGCGACGGCGAGCAGTGCCCCGGCGCGACGATGACCTTCGAGGAGAAGCTCGAAGTCGCCGATTTCCTCGACGCGATGGGCGTCGACATCATCGAGGCCGGCTTCCCGATCGCGTCCGATGGCGATTTCGAGGCCGTCTCGGCTGTCGCCCGGCGGATCAAGCGGGCGACAGTCGCCGGGCTCGCCCGCGCCGGCCAGAAGGACATCGACCGGGCCGGCGAGGCGGTGAAGCACGCGGTCAAGCCGCGCATCCACACCTTCCTGTCCACTTCGCCCGTTCACATGAAATACAAGCTGCAGAAATCGCCCGAAGAGGTGCTGGAGCTTGTGAAATCCTCCGTCACCCGCGCGCGCAACTGGGTCGACGACGTCGAATGGTCGGCCGAGGACGGCACGCGGACGGAGATGGATTTTCTATGCGCCTGCGTCGAAACCGCGATCAAGGCCGGCGCGACCACGATCAACATCCCCGACACGGTCGGCTACACCACGCCGGACGAATATCGCGCGCTGTTCCGGACGGTGCGAGAGCGCGTGCCGAATTCCGACAAGGCGATCTTCTCGGTGCATTGCCATAACGATCTCGGCATGGCGGTGGCCAACACGCTGGCCGGACTGGAGGGTGGCGCCCGCCAGATCGAATGCACCATCAACGGCATCGGCGAGCGCGCCGGCAACGCCGCGCTGGAAGAGATCGTGATGGCGATCAGGACCCGCTCCGACGTGCTGCCCTACGAAACCGGCATCGAGGCTCATATGCTGAACCGCGCCTCCAAGCTGGTCGCGACCGCGACCTCCTTCCCGGTGCAGTACAACAAGGCGATCGTCGGCCGGAACGCCTTCGCCCATGAGAGCGGCATCCATCAGGACGGCATGCTGAAGCACACCCAGACCTACGAGATCATGACGCCGGAATCGGTCGGCGTGTCGAAGACCTCGCTGGTGATGGGCAAGCATTCGGGCCGCGCTGCCTTCCGCTCCAAGCTGAAGGAGATGGGCTACGATCTCGGCGACAATCAGCTCGAGGACGCCTTCACCCGCTTCAAGACGCTGACCGACCGCAAGAAGCACGTCTATGACGAGGACATCGAGGCGCTGGTCGATGAGAACATCGCCTCGGCCCATGACCGCGTCAGGCTGGTTTCGCTGACCGTGATCTGCGGGACGCGCGGGCCGCAGCGGGCGACCATGAAGCTCGAGGTCGAGGGCCGCATCGTCACCGAGGAGGCCGAGGGCAACGGACCGGTCGACGCCGTCTTCAACGCGATCAAGGCGATCGTGCCGCATGAGGCGGTGCTGGAGCTCTACCAGGTCCATGCCGTGACCGAGGGCACCGACGCGCAGGCCGAGGTCTCGGTCAGGCTCTCGCAGGAGGGCTCGCTGGTGACCGGGCGCGGCGCCGATCCCGATACGCTGGTCTCGTCGGCCAAGGCGTATCTGGTGGCGCTGAACAAGCTCGTCGCGAGGGGCGAACGGCTGCATTCGCAGGCGGCCGCGGAGTAGCGGCAAGGCAGGGCCGCGCCCCGACCTCGTCGTGCGGGCGCGGCCGGCGCCGTCCATCCCTGATGACGCCTTGACGATCGGCTGGCGTCGTCGCGCCATGTTCGCGCCGTCTCGCAGCGCCGCGCCGGCTGAGATCCTTCGAATCCTGTGGATGCGCGCCTGCGTGCGGCTTGGCGGGCGCGATCCTTGCCTGTCATCGCTCCAGAACGAGGAACGCGGCGTCGCGCCGCGCCGGCTGGAGACGATTGCCATGGGCTATTTCCCGAACTGGACCCTGAAGACTTCCGGCGATGTCATGCCCGACGAGCGGCTGCCGACGGCGCAGACCTTCATCGCCGGGCTGCAGCACGTCGTCGCCATGTTCGGCGCCACCGCGCTCGCGCCGATCCTGATGGGGTTCGATCCGAACGTCGCGATCTTCTTCTCCGGCGTCGCGACGCTCCTGTTCTTCGTCGTCACGCGCGGGCAGTTGCCGAGCTATCTCGGCTCGTCCTTCGCCTTCATCGGCGTCGTCATCGCCGCGACCGGCTATGCCGGCTCCGGCCCCAACGCCAATATCGGGCTGGCGCTGGGCGGCATCATCGCCTGCGGCGCGCTCTATGCGCTGATCGGCGTGCTGGTGCAGATGGTCGGCACGGCCTGGATCGAGCGGCTGCTGCCGCCGGTTGTGACGGGGGCTGTCGTCGCCGCGATCGGCCTCAATCTCACGGCGGTGGCGATGAACATGATCTCGGCCAGCGCCTACACCAAATGGATCGCGCTGTTCACGGTGGTCGCGGTCGCGCTGGTGGCGGTCTATGGCCGGGGCCTTGCCCAGCGGCTGCCTGTGCTGATCGGCGGGCTGGGCGCCTATCTGCTTTATGCCGTTTCGGCGTCGAGCTTCGGCGCGCCCGTAGTCGATTTCGGCCGCGTCGCGGCTGCCGCGTGGTTTGGCCTGCCGAACTTCGTCGCGCCCGTGTTCGAGTTCAGGGCGATGGCGCTGATCGCGCCGGTCGCGATCATCCTGGTCGCCGAGAATCTCGGGCACATCAAGGGCATCGCGGTGATGACCGGGCGCAACATGGACCATCTGATCGGGCGCGGCTTCATCGCCGACGGCGTCGCCACCATGATCGCGGGCTCCGGCGGCGGCACCGGCGTGACCACCTATGCCGAGAACATGGGCGTGATGGCGGTGACGCGGGTCTATTCGACGCTGGTCTTCGTCGCGGCGGGCATCATCGCGCTGATCCTCGGCTTCTCGCCGAAGTTCGGCGCGGTCATCGGCACGATTCCCGTGGCCGTGCTGGGCGGGCTCGCCATCGTCGTCTTCGGCCTCATCGCGGCGACGGCCGGCCGCATCTGGGTCGAGAACAAGGTCGATTTCTCCGATCCCAAGAACCTGCTGACGGTCGCGACCGCGCTGATCCTGGGCGCCGGCGATCTCAAGCTGCCGCTGTTCGGCTTCGAGCTCGGCGGCATCGGCACGGCGACGTTCGGGGCGATCGCGCTCTACCACCTGCTCGACCGCAAGCCCGCGTGAGCGCCCGGCGGCTTGCTTCGCGGCCTGGAGGGAGCCGGCGCAGTTTTCTTGTCCGGATGGCTGGACAGGGCGGGGGGGCTTTGCTACACGGCCGGCCTGCCTGACGCGGCTTTCGCCGCAGAGGGCCTGCGCTTCGTGGCGTATGGGTGATTAGCTCAGTTGGTAGAGCAGCTGACTCTTAATCAGCGGGTCGTAGGTTCGAGCCCTACATCACCCACCACGACCTTCTCAAAATCATGACGACATCAGAGCGACTGGTTGATGATCAGGCGTTCGATGATTGCGCCGCTTCCGCGGGTTGCGACCTCTATTCCCTGCCGACGAACAAAACCCCGGTCAGCCTTCGCGGCCTCCCGGGGTTCTTGTGAGGTCAGGCCATCACTGCACGCCGCCGCGCTTGGCGCCGAAGCCAGGGATGTCGCAGCGGCAGTTCGAGCCGCGAGGCAAGTAGCTTTCGCAGCTTCCGCGCGACGTCACGCAGACGCCGCCACGTGACCGCTGCGGGCGATAGCTGCGCTCGTCACCGTAACGCGGCCGGCGGCGTTCCTCATCGTAACGCGGCCGACGGCGGTCGTCGTCGAAGTCGCGCCGAGGGCCGCGCTCGTAGTAGTCGCCACGCGGCGGGCCGCGATAGGGATCGTAATACTGCGCGCCGGCTGGAAGCGAGCCGAGCAGTGTCACGCTGGCGAGCGCGACGAGCGAAAGACGTTTTAGCATTGCATCCCCCGAGTTGATGCCGGCGACTGTTCCACGACCCCGATGAACGGATAATGAGCGAAACGCCGCATCCGTCCCGTCGCAGTTCAAAGTTGCTGTCGAACTCATGAGCCGTTTCCGCGTTGATGACGCAGGAGGACGCTCGCAATGACGCATTTGAACGCCGTGGCTCCGGAGCCCGGCTCGCCGACAAGCCCGAATCCGATGCCCGAGATGCCGCCGCCGGAGCCCGCCACGGTCCCTCCGGCGCCGCCAGTCGAATCGCCCCCCGACGCCGAGCCGGTCGGCATCCCCGCCGGCCCGCCGCCAGAGCAGCCGCCGAACGCGCCGCCCGAGGCGCCGCCCATGCCTCCGATCGAGCTGCCGCCGAACCCCCAGCAGATGCCGCCTGCGACGGCGTGAGCCGGGACGCTCAGAGTGGCGGCGCGCCGCCCTCGCCGAGGTCCCAGTAGAGCCCGGCCATCATCGCCAGCCCCTCGCGGGCGATGGCGACCGGCAGGTGCTCGTCTGGCGCGTGCTGGGAGCAGCCCGGATAGGAGTGCGGCACCCAGATCGTCCGCATTCCGAGCAGATCGGCGAAGATGTCATTGGGCAGCGAGCCGCCGAGATTAGGCAGCAGCGCCGGCTTCTTGTTGGTCGACTTCGCCACCGAAGCCAGCGCCCAGCGCACCCACGGGTCGTCCGGGTCGAGCCGCGTCGCGTTGAAGATCTCGTCGCGGGCAAGCGCGACCTCGACCATCGGGAAGCCGTTGCGGACGAGGTGGCGGCGCAGCGCGGGTATCACGCCGTCCGGATCGATGCCGACGACGAAGCGGAGTTGGCAGCGCGCCCAGGCGCTCGGCGGCACGGCGTTGACCGGCGTCTCCGGCACGCCGGACTTCATCGCCAGCACGTCGAAGGAACACCAGCCGAACACCTGCTCGGCCGGCGTCAGCCCGGGCTCGCCCCATTCGGGGTCGATCGCCGGGCCGTCGGGGCCGCCATCGACCTCGCAATCGGCCAGCGCCGCGCGCACGGCCGGCGGCAACTCCTTCGGCACCCATTCATGGATTCGGATCTGGCCGGTCGGCGAGGCGATCGAGGCGATGGCGTGGGCGAGCTGGATGGCGGGGTCCGAGAGAATGCCGCCCCAGTTGCCGGAATGATGCCCGCCCTCGCGCGCCACGATCGAGAGATCGAAGGTGACGCCGCCGCGCGAGCCGAGGAACAGCGTCGGCCTCTCGGCATTGAGGCGCGGGCCGTCGGAGCCGATCAGCACGTCGGAGCGGAACAGATCCGCCTGCTCGGCGCAAAGCTCGCGCAGGCCCGGCGAGCCGCACTCCTCGCCCATCTCGATCAGGTATTTCGCGTTGAAGCCGAGCTTTCCGCGTGATTCAAGAACGGCGCGCAAGGCGTTGATGTTGATGACGTGCTGGCCCTTGTTGTCGACGACGCCACGGCCGTACCAGCGGTCGCCGCGCTCCGTCAGCGTCCAGGGTGAGAGACCCTCGCTCCATTGCGCGTCGAGGCCGCGGATGACGTCGCCATGGCCGTATCCGAAGATCGTCGGCAGGTTCTCGCCCTCGATGCGTTGGGCGAACAGGAACGGACCCTTGGCGCGGGGATGGTGCAGGATGCGGCATTCGAAGCCGAGGCCTTCCAGCAGCGGACCCATCTCGGTTTCGAGATAGGCCGCCAGCACCGAAGCGCGCTCGGGGTTCTGGCTTTCTGTCGGCATCGCGACGAGGCGGGTCAGGTCGTCCTTGAACCGGCCGGAATCGAAATAGTCCTGCGCGAGCGCGATGGCGGCGGCGCGTGTCATGGCGAAACTCTCCGGTGCGGCGGTCTGCAGGTTCGCCGCGACTTTGCCCAGCCAGGGCGAGCGCTGCCAGCGCAAAGATCGCCTGCCATGCTGCGTGCCTCGCAATGCGCCCGGCGAGGCGATAGAGGACAGTGATGCAAGACCCGATGCGCTCACCCGACGACCAGCCCCTCTTCACTCCCCATCCGCACCAGTTTACGGCTCGCGACGCGATTCTGGCGGCGCGCGATGCGGGCGCGGCGGGCTTCCTCCTCGGCGACCTGACCGGGCTCGGCAAGACGCTTTCGGCCTGGCTGGCGCTGTCGGCGATGCCGGAGGACGAGGTGCTGGTGATCTGCCCGAAGGGCGCGATTCCGCAATGGCGGCGGACGATTGCGCTGTCGGGACTGCCGGCCAAGCGCGTCACGCTGATGAATTTCGAGAAGACCAAGTCGCTGCTGGCGGCTCCCGCCGACAGCAAGAAGCGCTCGGTGCGAGCGAGGAACAATGAGTTGGCCAAGCTCGGCGCGCCGAAGCGCGTCTGGCCGCTTGTCGTCATCGACGAGGCGCATCGCATCCGCAACCCGAACTCCCAGCAGGGCCTGGTCTGCCGGCAGATGGCGGCTGTTGCCCGGTTCACGATCTATATGAGCGCGACGGCCGGCCAGTCGCCGCATGAGCTGTCCTATCTCGGGCCGCTGCTGGCGCGAGCGGCGGACATGCCGAGCGCTGATCTCGACGGGTTTCGCGCGCTGATGAAGCGGCTGAAGATCGGCCGGGCCAAAGGGCGCTGGAAGAACTGGAGCTGGCAGCCCAACGAGACCGACCGCAAAATCATGGCCGACTTGCTCTATCGCGGCGCGAACGCCATCGGCCTGCGCCGACGGCCGGAGGAGATCGCCGGCTGGCCCGAGGTTCAACGCGAGCTGGCGCCGGTGGCGCTCGATGCCGCCGCGCGAAAACTCTACGAGGCGACCTGGCGCGAATTCCGCAAGGAACTCGGGCTGGCCGGCGGCTCGACGCGCAAGCCGCAAGGCTGGGCCGCCGATCTGCGCTTCCGCCAGAAGGCGAGCCTGCTGCGGGTTCCCGGCACGGTCGATTTCTGCGACGATCTGCTCGGCAATGACGAGCAGGTCGCGGTCTCGGTCGCGTTCCTGGAGACCAGCGCGATGCTGGCCGATGCCTTGCGCGGGCGCGGCTGGCGCGTCGGCGAGATCAATGGAGAGCGCTCCGGCATCGTCAACGAGCAGACGCGCATCGTCTTCCAGACCGGCGGGCTCGACGCGGTGATCTTCACCGTGACGGAATCGATCTCGCTGCATCGCGGCGAGATGCCGGGCGGCGAGCGCGAGCGTTCGCTCGTCGTCCACGACATGCGCCATTCGGCGATCCAGCTTCAGCAGATCGAGGGCCGCTGCCACCGCGACGGCCAGCACGCCACGATCTTCTACGCCTATGCCGAGGACACGGTGGAGGAAGCGGTCGCCGCGACCGTGATCGCGCGCATGGCGGCGATGGAGGGGCTGGCGGGCGACGACACGCATCTGCTCGACGCGATTGCCGGCGTGGTCGAGGCGCGCGCGGCGGCCTGAGCGGGAACAAGCCTCGGCATTGTCGGTTCAGCCCTTCGGCCCGCTTCGCGGCCGACAGCCTGAAAGCCTGAACATGCCGGATGCGCCGCAGCGCCCCTCGACCCTTGTTTCCTCGACGCCGCGCGCGACCTATCGCCTGCAGTTCCACAAGGGGTTTCCCTTCCCGGCCGGGCGCGACCTCGCCGGCTACCTCGCGGAACTGGGCGTCAGCCATGTCTACTCCTCGCCGATCCTGACCGCGCGGGCAGGTTCCCCGCATGGCTACGACGTGGTGCGATACGACTCCGTCAATCCCGAACTCGGCGGCGAGGAGGGCTTTCGCGAGATGGCGGCGGCGCTGCGCGAGCATGGCGTCGGCATTATCCTCGACATCGTGCCCAACCATGTCGCGGTCGGCGGCGGCGACAATCCGATGTGGCTCGATCTGCTGAAGCATGGGCGCGAGAGCCGCTATGCAAGCTGGTTCGACGTCGATTTCGAGACGCCCGATGCGGAGCTGACCGGCAAGGTCCATGCGCCTTTCCTCGGCGAACCCTATCGCAATGTTCTGGCTGCGGGCGAACTTGCGCTGATCGCGCGCGAGGAGGGCGGCTATGCCGTCTCCTATGGTGAGCACCTGTTCCCGATCAGGCCCGAGGACGAGGCCGAGATCGCGGATGCCGGATTCGACGCCTATGCCGATGCGGCGAAGCTCGACGCCCTGATCGCCAGGCAGAATTTCCTGCTCGACTGGTGGCGCAATGCCGGCGACCGGATCAACTGGCGGCGCTTCTTCGACATCACGCAACTCGCCGCGATCCGGATGGAGGAGCCCGCCGCCTTTGCGGCCAAGCACGCTCTGGCGCTCAGGCTCTATGCCGAAGGCGTCATAGACGGCCTGCGGATCGACCATGTCGATGGGCTCGGCGACCCGGCCGGCTACTGCCGCAAGCTCCGGAGCGAACTCGATGCGCGGCAGGGCCAGCGTCCGGCCGATAGCGCGCAGGGCAGGGCCTGGCTCGTGGTCGAGAAGATACTGGCCTCGGGCGAGCACATCGCGGCCGACTGGGACGTCGACGGCTCGACCGGCTACGATTTCATGGATCAGGTTTCCGCGCTGCAGCACCGGCCCGACGCCGCCGCGCCGCTTTCGGCGCATTGGGCCGTGATCAGCGGACGTCCGCGCGATTTCCATGGCGAGGAGGAGATCGCCCGCCACGAAATCCTGTCGCACAGCTTCGACGGCCAGCGCGAACGGCTGATCGACGCGCTGGAGGAGGCCGGCGCGGAGCATCGCCACAGCGAGGGGATCATGCGCGCGGGCCTGCGCCGGGCCGTCACCAGCCTGATCGCGCAGATGCGGGCCTATCGCAGCTACGCGACCGGGCAGGATGACGGCGTCGGCGCAGGCGAGCGCCTCCAGGCCGCGCTGGAGAGCGCGCTGGCCGCGCCGCTGAGCGATCCGCCGGCGTTGCGCTTTGTCGCTTCCGTGATGGCCGGGCAGGGCGGCGATGATCTGCAGCCCTCCCGCATCACCGCGATCCGGCGCTTCAACCAGTTGACCGCGCCGCTGGCGGCCAAGGCGGTGGAGGACACGGCGTTCTATCGGTACGGCCGTCTGCTCTCGCGCAACGATGTCGGCTTCGATGCCGGCATGCTTGGCCTCGACATCGATGCCTTCCACGAAATGATGCAGAGGCGGGCGACGCAATCGCCGCGCTCGCAGCTTGCGACCGCCACGCACGACCACAAGCGTGGCGAGGACGTTCGCGCAAGACTCGCCGTGCTCAGTGAAATGCCGCAGGCCTGGATCGACGCGAGCGAGCGGTGGAGCGTGCTGAACGCCGGAATCAGGCCAGCGGCGTTCGACCGGGCCGACGAATACATGCTCTATCAGATGATGGTCGGAGCCTGGCCGCTCGGGTTGGCGGCAGACGACGCCACCGGGCTCGAGGCGTTTGCCGTGCGTCTGGCGGCCTGGGCGCGGAAGGCGCTGCGCGAGGGCAAGCTGCGCTCGGGCTGGGCCGCGCCGAACGAGACTTACGAGGACAAGGCGGATGCCTTCATCCATGCCGCGCTGACGCCGTCGCGCAGCGAAGGGTTCCTCGCCGAGATCGCAGCCTTTGTCGCCCGCGTCGCGCGTCCTGGCGCGTTGAACGGCCTGGTGCAGACGGCTTTGCGCTGCCTCGCGCCGGGCCTGCCCGACACCTATCAGGGCACGGAATTCTGGGATTTCAGCCTGGTCGATCCCGACAATCGCCGCCCGGTCGATTTCGGCGCGCGCCGGATCGCGCTGGCGCAGCGGCTGACGCTCGATCTGCTGGCCGAGAGCTGGCGCGACGGCCGCATCAAGCAGACCCTGCTACGCAAGTTGCTCGCCCTGCGGCAGAGCGAGCCCGGCCTCTTCGCCGAGGGGAGCTACGAGCCGCTGGCGGTAGAAGGGGAGCGGGCGGAGAACGGGATGGCGTTCCTGCGGCGATCCGGGGATCGGACGGTTCTCGTCGTGCTCGCCCGCTGCTGCGCCAGCGGCATGGCCGGTGGCGAGGCGCTCGTGCCGGACCGCGCGTGGTGGGGCGATACGCGGGTCGCTCTGCCGGAGGGAGAGGCGGGCTGGGACGCGGTCATCGGGCCGGAGCTGGGAATTGCCAGCGAACTGCCGCTCGCCGATGCGTTGCCGGTCGTGCCCGTCGGCGTCTGGTCGCTGCGCGGGAGCGGTTAGCTCTCACCCTCGCGGGCCGGACCGAGATGGCGCAGACGGGCCTGCGCCGCCTCGCTGTCGAGCAGCGCGCCCGCGTCGCCGTCGAGCCTGTGTCGCCAGTTCGGCTTTTCGGTCGTCGTGCCTGGCACATTGGGCTGGACGCGCATCGCCAGCGCGTCCTCGATCGCGATCAGCTTCAGCGTGCAGGGCGTTTTCGCGACATAGCGGATCGCGGCGTCCACCACCGGGTCGGCATCCTCGGGCGCGGGACGCTCGCCGGAAACCAGCCCGGCGTCCTCGAACGAGCCCCAGAGCAGGCCACGATTCCAGGCGCGGACATTCCGCGCCTCGCTGTCGTCGGCAGGCTCGATGTCGGCGCCGGCCCACCAGCCGGCGGTGGCGATCAGGTCGTGCGTCGTGGTCAGCGCGGCTGCGGCCGGGTCCCAATGCTCGGGCTGGATGTAGCCGTGTTCTTCCTTCTCGAAGCGCAGCACGCGCAGGCCGGCGACGCCCTGCTCGCGCAGATAGTCGCGAAATCCGTCGGGCAGGGTGCCGAGATCCTCGCCGATGACGATCGCCCTGTGGCGCCAGGATTCGAGCGCGATCAGCCGGAACAGCGTCTCGGACGGGAAGGTCACGTAAGCCCCGTCGAGCGCGCTCGCGCCTTCCGGAACCAGCCAGAGCCGACTCATGCCCATGACATGGTCGATGCGGATGCCGCCGACATAGCGCAGGCTGGCGCGCAGCGTCTCGATGAAGGGCGCATAGCCCGATGTCGCGAGCCCGCGCGGCGAAAAGGTGGTCAGGCCCCAGCTCTGGCCCTCGGCCGAATAGTAGTCCGGCGGCGCGCCGACGCTCAGGCCGCCCAGCACCTCATGCTGGCGGCTCCAGGCATGGCTGCCGGCCCCGTCCATGCCGATGGCGAGGTCGGCGATCAAGCCGACCGACATTCCCGCCTCGCGGCAGGCCTGCTGGGCTTGCCCGTAGGAGCGGCCGGTCAGCCATTGCAGGAAGATCTGATGGGCGATCTCGTCGGGGTGCTCGGCGGCGAAGGCTGAGACAGCCTCGCCGTCCGGGTCGCGGTAGCCGGCCTCCCAGTCGCGCCAGCTCCATGCGTCCGGACCGCGCTTAAGCTGCGTGGCGTGCAGCACCTCGAAGGTGGCGTGCGCCCGCAGGAGCGGCGAGGCGTCCGCGAGATAGCGCTCGAATTCGTGGCGCGCCGGCTCGGGCGCGCGGTCGGGATCGCGCAGTGCGTCGTAGAGTTCACGCAGCAGGCGCTGGCGCGGGGGCGTCGCGGCGATCCAGTCGACCTGAGCCAGGCTGGCGAGCCGCGCCGTCTCCCCGGCGAGGCCGGATCGGTCGAGGATCGAGCGGACCAGATCGTCAGGGAAGACCGCGGCAGGGTCGGCGTGGAGCGGGTTGAAGAACAACCGCGTCGAAGGCGAATAGGGGCTGAAATGGCCGGGCTCCGCGCCATAGAGCGCGTGGACCGGGCTGATCGCCAGCGCCTGCGCGCCGCGCGCCGCCGCGCTGCGCCCCAGCGCCGCGACTCCGCCGAAATGGCCGATGCCGCCGTCACCCTCGCTGCGTAGCGAGTAGATCTGCGCGGCCAGCCCGAATCCCTGCGAGCCGTTCATGTCGGAGAAGGTGATGCAGCGCTCGGGAGCGGTCGCGACGGTGAAGTCGCCCTCGGCCGTGCGGACGGTGTGATAGCCCGGTTCGTCGAAAGCCGGCAGCATCAGCGAGCCGTCATACCCTTCGCTCGTCGTGACGACGCGCTGCGCGCCGCCCTCCAGCAGCAACTCGACGGAGCCACCCGGCGTCATCGCGATCGGCAGCGCCACCGGCTGGCCGACGCGGGCCGTGGTGAAGCGCGAGATCGTCACCGCGTTGACGCCGCCCTCGACCATGGAGAGCGAGTTCCGGAGCGAGGCGTCGCTGTCGGCGGGCAGTCCGAGCGCGAACAGGATCGCGCGCAGGCTGACGGGCGAAACGTCGCGCTGCTCGCCCGCCTGATCGGTCCATTGCGGGGCGACGCCCGCCTTGGCCGCGAGCTGGCGCAGGGTTTCGTCGCTCATGGAATGCTCCGGGAAGGAAACGTCGTGGCAGGGCTAGAGGCTGGCGGGATCATGCTCCAGCACGATCAGCCCGAGGGGCGGCAGGGTCAGCGACAGGCTCTGCTTCTCGCCATGCGCCGCGACCGCGTCGCTCTTTCGCTCGCCGCCATTGCCGATGCCGCCGCCGCCATAGGTGCCGGCGTCGCTGTTCAGGCGCTCTCTCCAGAGGCCCGGCGCGACCACTCCGATGCGGTAGTCATGGCGCGGCACCGGCGTCATGTTGGCGACGACGAGAATGTCTGCCGTGCCCGGCCCGCCGGAGCGCCGGAAGGCGAAGACGGAGTTGGCGCGATCGTCGCCGACGATCCAGGCGAAGCCCTCGGGCGCATGGTCGAGCCGGTGCAGCGACAGCGTGCCGCGATAGAGCGCGTTGAGATCCTGCACCAGCGTGGAGACGCCCTTGCGGCGCTCGTCGTAGGGATGCGGCCAGGGGAAAGGCGCGTCGACGCTCCATTCGTCTTCCGCCCCGAATTCGCAGCCCATGAAGAGCAGCTTCTTGCCGGGGTGGGCCCACATCATCGCGAGGAACAGGCGCAAGTTCGCGAAGCGCTGCCAGTCGTCGCCGGGCATGCGCGAGATCAGCGAGCCCTTTCCGTGGACGACCTCGTCATGCGAGATCGGCAGCACGAAATTCTCCGAAAAGGCGTAGATCAGGCCGAAGGTGACGTCGTCGCCATGATGGCCGCGATGGATCGGATCGCGCGCGAAATAGCGCAGCGTGTCGTGCATCCAGCCCATGTTCCATTTGAAATGGAAGCCGAGCCCGCCATGGTGGACCGGGCTGGTGACGCCGGGCCAGGCGGTCGATTCCTCGGCGATCGTCACCGAGCCGCGCCCGCGCGCGCCGATCAGCGTGTTGAGCTCCTGGAAGAACGAGATCGCCTCGAGGTTTTCGCGGCCGCCATATTCGTTGGGCACCCATTCGCCGGGCGGGCGGCTGTAGTCGCGGTAGAGCATCGAGGCGACGGCATCGACGCGCAGGCCGTCGAGGTGGAAGGTCTCGACCCACCACAGGGCCGATGCGATCAGGAAGCCGCGCACCTCGCGCCGCCCGACATTGTAGATCAGCGTGTTCCAGTCGCGGTGGAAACCCTGGCGCGGGTCCTCGTGCTCGTAGAGGGCCGTGCCGTCGAACCAGGCGAGGCCATGCGCGTCGGAGGGGAAATGCGCCGGCACCCAGTCGAGGATGACGCCGATGTCATAAGCATGGGCCTTGTCGACGAAACGGGCGAAATCCTCGGCCGTGCCGAGGCGCGCGGTCGGCGAGAACAGCGCCAGCGGCTGATAGCCCCAGGAGCCGCCGAAAGGATGCTCGGTGATCGGCAGCAATTCGACATGGCTGAAGCCCATATGCCGCAGATAGGGGATGAGGCGGTCGGCCGCCTCGTTCCAGGAGCCCATCTGGCCCCATTCGGTTCGCAGCCAGGAGCCGACATGGACCTCATAGGTCGACATCGGCTCGGACATGGGATGGGCGGCCTCGCGCTTCCTCAGCCAGTCCTCGTCGGTCCAGTCGAAGACCGGCGTCGCCGCCACGATCGAGCCGGTCGCGGGCGGCAGTTCGGTGCGGCGCGCCAGCGGGTCGGCCTTCCAGGGCAGCCGCTCGCCCGAGGGCGTGGTGATGGCGTATTTGTAGATCGTGCCCGCCGTCAGCCCCGGCGCGAAGAGCTCCCAGATGCCGGGGCCCAGCCGGCGGCGCATCGGCAGGCGGCGCTGGTCCCAGCCGTTGAATTCGCCGACGACGGCGACGCTGCCGGCATTGGGCGCCCAGACCGCGAAGAGCACGCCGTCGACGCCGTCGATGGTGCGAAGATTCGCGCCGAAGCGGGTCGCCAGATCGAAATGGCGGCCTTCGGCGAAAAGGTAGATGTCGTCCTCCGACAGCAGCAGGCCGAAGCTGTAGGGATCGGCGCTCTCGCTGATGCCGCCCGGCCATGCGGCGCGCAGGCGATAATGCGAGTCGGGCGGGCAGAGCGCTTCGAACAGCCCGCCGCCGTGATCGACCATCGCGGTCGTGCGGCGCGCCTCGCCTTCGCCGGTGACGAGCTCGACATAGGTCGCGCCGGGCAGGAAGGCGCGCACGAAGCAATGCTCGCCGATCTGGTGCCGGCCGAGGACGGCAAACGGATCGGGATGCGTCCCCGCCTCCAGATGCTCGCGGTCTTGGATCGGAAGTCCGGGTAGGCGAAGCGGAATCTGGCGCGTCATCGAATCCTGTCCTGCCTGTCACGCGGCTACGCTACGCTGGCTTACATGTGCGATGGTGCAACGCAATGAAGGTTGGTTCCGTTCCTGCATGGCTGACGTCTTCAGCCTCGGGCCTGCGAGAAAGACCTCGGGACTGCGTGAAGGAACCATGGTTCGGGATCGCTGTTGTCCCACGGATAACGGACCTCGCGATAGGGAGAATGCAGATGAGCCGGGAACAGATCGTCCGCGACACGGCCTATGCGATCTGGGAGGCGGAAGGGAAGCCGGTCGGCCGCGACGCCGAGCACTGGCGACAGGCGGAGGATCGCGTCGCCGCAAGCCTGGGCGAGCCGGCCGCGAAGCCGAAGGCAGCGGCGCGAAAGCCGGCAAGCCTGAAATCGAAACCGGCCTGAGCAAGCCAGCGTTCAGGCGGCCAGCGCCTGCGCGTAGACATCGGCATAGCGATGCGTCGGGCGGCTCCAGTCGAAGCGCTTGGCCATCGCATGCTCCCGCATCTGCCTGAAGGCTCGCTTGGAGCGATATGCGGCCAGCGCCCGCGTGACGGCCGAGGTGAGACCGGCGCCGGTCAGAGACGAGAACAGGAAGCCCGACAGCCCGTCCTCGATCGTGTCGACAAGCCCGCCCGTGCGGTAGGCGATCGGCAGCGCCCCAAAACGCTGGGCGTACATCTGGCTCAGGCCGCAGGGCTCGAAACGCGAGGGCATCAGCAGGAAGTCGCTGGCGGCGAAGATGCGCCGCGCTTCGGCGTCATCGAAGCCGATACGGGCGGCGATCGCCTGAGGGTTCTGGCGCGCGAGCCGCTCGATCGCATCCTCCAGCCTCGGCTCGCCCCGGCCTGTGACGACGAGTTGGCCGCCGCTGGCGACGATCGTCTCGGCCGCCTCGATCGAGAGGTCGATGCCCTTCTGATGCACCAGCCGCGAGATGATCGAGAAGAGCGGGCCTTTCGATTCCGGCAGGTCGAAGGTCTTGCGGATGTCGGCTGCGCTCTGGCGCTTCCACTGGCGCACGCGCTCGGCCAGCGCCTTCTCGCCGATGGCCGGCGAGGTCCAGCTGTCGTCGATGCCGTTGACGATGCCGGTCAGGCGGCCCTCGTCCATGCGGGTCCTGAGCAGTCCTTCCAGACCGCAGCCATGCTCGGCGGTGGTGATCTCGCTGGCATAGGTCTCGCTCACGGTGGTGACATGCGAGCCGTAGAAGATGCCGGCCTTGAGGAACGAGATCTTGCCGTGGAATTCGGCGCCGTTCACGGAAAAGGCGAGGTCGGGAATGCCGAGCGCGCCCATGCGCTGTGGCTGGTAAAGGCCCTGATAGGCGAGATTGTGGATCGTCAGGATCGAGGGCGTCGTAAGCCCTTTCCAGCGCAGATAGCCCGGCGCCATCGCCGACGGCCAGTCGTTGACATGCAGGATGTCGGGCTTCCAGTTCGGGTCGGCCTCGCCGGCCGCGAGTTCGGCGGCCGCGAGCGAGAGCCGGGCGAAGCGGATGTCGTTGTCGCTGAAATCACCGCCGGCGAAGGGGCCGTAGGGCGAGCCTTCGCGGTCGTAGAGTTCGTCGCAGAGCACGGCGTAGATCACGAGCCCGTCGGGCGTGCTGAAGCGGCCGAGCGACCAGGGCGGCAGGCTCGCCGTGCGCGGCATCCGAGCGACGACGTCCATCGCCGGCCTGGCCGCGCGCACCTGCCTGTAGCCGGGGATCAGGACGCGGACGTCGCAGAGCGCGCGCAACTGGCGCGGGAGCGCGGACGAGACCTCGCCCAGGCCGCCGGCCTTGACGAATTCGCCCATTTCGGAGGTCACGAAGAGCAGCCTGGTCGATGCAGGCAGCCGGGACACCAGTTCGGGCGGACCGTCCTTGACGGCGGCCGCATAGGTCAAGGCATGGCCTGATGTCGCGGAGATCGTCTCCGTCACAGACTGCTTCGACGTTTCGGCCATCGGTTCATGCCTCGGTGCCTGATGCAGGATAACACAAGCGACGTTGTCGGGGTTCCCTATTGCGCTGCAAAATAAAGATGCAATTCCGGGGCCGCGCGGGAGGAACCGGCGGGATATAGGGCGCGTTGCCTGCCCTGCGACGGGTCTGAACCAGAATTGCGACGAGGTGATCGCGGCGGGGCCGCGAACCTCGTCCGGCCTGCTCGCGACGGGGGCAATTCGGATGGCTGAACACGGCGCGATCGACGTCAATGCGGGGTATGGTAGCGATCTGGGCGCCACGCCCGATGCCGACGGAACCAATTTCGCGCTGTTCTCGGCCTATGCAGAGCGTGTCGAGCTCTGCCTCTATGACGAGAGCGGCCAGCATGAGACCGCCCGCATCACGCTGCCGGAATACACCGACGAGATCTGGCACGGCTATCTGCCGGGCGTGAAGGCCGGCCAGCGCTACGGCTACCGCGTGCACGGCCGCTTTGCGCCGGATGAAGGCCACCGCTTCAACGCCAACAAGCTGCTGCTGGACCCATACGCCAAGGATTATGCCGGCGAGATCGCCTGGAACGACGCACATTACGGCTACGATGTGGGGGCTGAAACCGACGCGGACCGGAGCTTCAGCAAGCTCGACAGCGCGCCCTTCACGCCGAAATGCGTGGTGAGCGACTTCCGCGCCGACGCCTCGCGCCCTGCCGAACCGTCAGTGTCCTGGGACCGGACGATCTTCTACGAGACGCATGTGCGCGGCTTCACCAAGCTTCACCGGGGCGTGCCCGAGGCGATGCGTGGCACGGTCGATGGGCTCGGGCAGCGCGAGATCGTCGATTATATCAAGAGCCTCGGCGTTACTTCGGTCGAGCTTCTGCCGATTCACGCCTATCTCGACGACCATCACCTCGAGGCCAAGGGGCTTACGAACTACTGGGGCTACAACACGATCGGCTTCTTCGCGCCGATGAAGCGCTATCTCGGCTCGGGCGGCCTCGGCTCTTTCCGCGACATGGTCCGCAAGTTCCACGATGCCGGCCTCGAGGTGATCCTCGACGTGGTCTACAACCACACCGCCGAGGGCAACGAGATGGGGCCGACGCTCTCCTTCAAGGGCATCGACAACTTCTCCTATTACCGCACCATGCCCGACGACGCGCGCTTCTACATCAACGACACCGGCACCGGGAACACGGTCAACACCAGCCATCCGCGCGTGCTGCAGATGGTGCTCGACTCGCTGCGCTACTGGGTCGAGGTGATGGAGGTGGACGGCTTCCGCTTCGACCTCGGCACTATCCTCGGGCGCGAGCCGCACGGCTTCGACCCGCGCGGCGGCTTCTTCGACGCGATCGGCCAGGACCCGGTCCTTCGCAAGGTCAAGCTCGTCGGCGAGCCTTGGGATATCGGGCCGGGCGGCTATCAGGTCGGCAGCTTTCCGCCCGGTTGGGCCGAGTGGAACGACAAGTACCGCGACACGGCGCGCGCCTACTGGAAGGGCGAGGAGGGCATCGTGCGCGATCTCGCGGCGCGCATCACCGGCTCGGGCGATGTCTACGACCAGCGCGGACGCCGTCCCTGGGCCGGCGTCAACTTCATCACCGCCCATGACGGCTTCACGCTGAACGACGTCGTCTCATACAACGAGAAGCACAACGAGGCCAACGGCGAGGACAACAAGGACGGCCACGGCCACAACCTGTCGTTCAATTTCGGCGTCGAGGGGCCGACCGACGACGAGGGCGTCATCGCCGCCCGCGAGCGCCAGAAGCGCAATCTGCTGGCGACGCTTCTGCTCTCGCACGGCACGCCGATGATCCTGGCCGGCGACGAACTCGGCCATTCGAACGACGGCAACAACAACGTCTACTGCCAGGACAACGAGCTTGGCTGGATCAAGTGGGACAGGATCACCGGGCGCGACAAGGCGCTGACGGCTTTCGTCCAGCGGGTGACGCAGCTTCGCGCCGACCACGCCATCTTCCGCCGCACCGGTTTCCGAGACGGCTGCGTGCTGCGCTGGGTCAATCCGGCCGGCGGCGACCAGCAGGAGGAGCACTGGGACGACGAGGGGCTGCGAGCGATCGGCCTGCTGCTGCACATGCCCGATGTCGAGCAGGGCGGGGACGAGGCGCTGATTCTTTTCAACGCCTTCGACGGAGACGTTGTCTTCAAGATTCCGGCGCGCGTGAAAGCCGGCTCATGGTCGGTCGTGCTCGACACGGAGACCGGGCCGGGCTCGGACGAGGGCCGCAAGGGGTTGAAGGCCGATCAGGAGATCACGTTGTCGCCAAGGTCGTTGATCGTGCTGATGTGAGCGATCGCCCTTTGTCATGCCGGGTTTTCGCTGCGCGGAACCCCTGCATGAAAGCATCAGCGCTCGCGCCAGAGGCTGACGCTGCATGCGGGCAGAGTTCCGAAGGCGGCTTCGTCCGAGAGCAGCAATCGCTTTCGGCCCGTCGCCTGCGGCGCAAGCGGCAGGGCGTCCCTTCCGCGATTGACGGCGATCAGCAGCCGCTCTTCCCCTCCGGTGAGCATCAGGCAGAACGCATCGAGCCCTTGCCATTCGGCGTCGGCGATCGGCGATCCGTCCGGTTTCAGCCAGCGTGCATCCAGAAACTCGCCCCGACCGGAAAGAAAAGCGTCACGCCCTAGCAGCGGGTGCTGCGACCTCAGCCTCGCCAGTTCCGCCACGAAGCCGATCAGCCCTTCATCGGCTTTCTCCCAATCGAGCCAAAACGCTGCATTATCCTGGCAGTAGGCGTTGTTGTTGCCATGTTGAGTCCGGCCGAATTCGTCGCCGGCGGTAAGCATCGGGATGCCGCGTGAGAGGAACAGCGTCGCGAGCAGGGCGCGCATATCGCGGTCGCGAGCCGCCAGCACCGACGGATCGGGGCTCGACCCTTCGAAACCGTTGTTCCAGCTATGGCTGTCGGCGTCGCCGTCGCGGTTGCCCTCGCCATTGGCCTCGTTGTGCTTGGCCTCGTAGCTGACGAGGTCGGCGAGCGTGAAGCCGTCATGGGCGGCGATGAAGTTGATCGAGGCGTTCGGGCCGCGATGGCGTGCGGCGAAGAGATCGGACGAGCCGGCGAGCCTTGTCGCCAAGGCGCCCGCCATGCCGGCGTCGCCGCGCCAGAAGCGGCGGATATCGTCGCGAAAGCGGCCGTTCCATTCGGCGAAGGGGGCAGGGAACTCGCCGAGCCGATAGCCGCCCGGCCCGATGTCCCAAGGTTCCGCGATCAGCAGGGCTTGCGACAGATCGGGGTCCTGCAGGATGGCGGCGAAGAGCGGCGCGTCCCGCGAGAAGCCCGTATCCGCGCGGCCCATCACCGTGCCGAGATCGAAGCGGAAGCCGGCGACGCCGAGCGAACGCCAGTGCCGCATCGCATCCATCGCCATGCGGACGACCGGGGCGCGGTCGAGCGCCAGCGTGTGGCCGCAGCCGGTGTCGTTGATCAGCCGGCCGGGATCGTCGGCCGCGTGGCGGTAATAGACCGCGTTGTCGAGCCCGCGCAGGCAGATCGTCGCGCCGTGCTCGTCACTCTCGGCGGTGTGGTTGAGGACGATGTCGAGGATGACGCCGATGCCGGCTTGCGCGTAGGCCGCGCAGAGCCGGCCGAGATCGTCGCCGCCGCCCGGCGCGAGGCGCGGATCGAGCGCGAAGAAGTTGACCGGATTGTAGCCCCAGGCGTTGGCGAGCCCGAGCGGCGGCAGATGGCGCTCGTCCATCCAGGCGGCGACGGGCATCAGCTCGACATGGCTGACGCCGAGCCGATGGAGATGGGCGATGATCGCCGGCTCGGTCAGTGCGGACAGCGTGCCGCGCAGGGGCTCGGGCACGCCGGGATGGCGCATCGTGAAGGATTTGACCGCCAGCTCGTAGATGAAGCTAAGTTTCGATCTTTCATAACCCTCATCCTTCGAGACGCAGCCTGAAGGCTGCTCCTCAGGATGAGGGCTGTGGATATTGAGCGCGTCTGTCACGATGCAGCGCGGCACGAGATCGCCGGTGTCGACGCCATGCTGCGCCAGCCGCGCATCCCAGCGGAAGGGGCGGTCGACCGCCGTGGCGTAGGGGTCGATCAGCAGCTTCGTCGCGTCGAAGCGGTGGCCCTGCTCGGGCTGCCACGGTCCGTGGGCGCGCAGGCCGTAGCGCAGGCCGGTCTTCGCGCCGGGCAGGAAGCCATGATGGATATCGCCGCTGCGGCAGGGCAGTGGCAGGCGGATCGTCTCGCGCCCGCCATCGTCGTCGAACAGGCAAAGCTCGATGCGATCGCCATAGCGCGAAAAGATCGCGAACGTAATGCCATCGGGATTGACGCTCGCGCCCAGCCGCGCCGGGAGAGGGCAGGGCTCGATCCGCCAGGGCCGGCCCAAGCGCCTCAGCCCTGGAGCGCGAAGCCGGCCGGCACGCGCCATATCCGTTGTGCATATTCGCGGATGGCGCGGTCGGCGCTGAACCAGCCGCAATGGGCCGTGTTCGCGACCGACTTCGTCCACCAGACCGACTGGTCGGCCCAGAGCGCGTCTAACCGGCGTTGCGCCAGCCGGTAGCTCTCGAAATCGTTCAGCACCATGAACCAGTCATTGGCCCGCAGCGCCTCGACGAGGCCGACATAGCGGTTGCGGTCTCCGGGCGAATAGGCCCCGCCCGCGACCGCGTCGAGCACGCCTTCGAGATGCGCGCAGGCGTCGATCACCTCTTCGATCGGCCTGGGAGCGCGCTTGGCGGCCTCGACCTCGGCCGCGCTCATTCCGAAGATCACGATGTTGTCGAGGCCGACGCGCTCGCTGATCTCGATATTGGCGCCGTCCATCGTGCCGATGGTCAGCGCGCCGTTAAGGGCGAACTTCATGTTGCCGGTGCCCGACGCCTCCATGCCGGCGGTCGAGATCTGCTCGGAGACGTCGGCTGCCGGGATGATGATCTCGGCGGCGCTGACATTGTAGTTCGGCAGGAACACCACTTTCAGCCGGTCGCGCGTGGTGATGTCGTTGTTCACCACGGTCGCGACGTCGTTGATCAGGTTGATGATCGCCTTGGCGGTGCCGTAGTTCGAGGCCGCCTTGCCGGCGAATATCTTCACGCGCGGGGCCCAGTCGCGATAGGGCTCGGAGCGCATCGCGTCATAGAGCGCGATCGTCTCCAGGATGTTGAGCAACTGACGCTTGTATTCGTGGATGCGCTTGATCTGGACGTCGAACATCGCGTCGGGGTCGATCACCACGCCGGTCTCGTGCTGGACGACCTTAGCGAGCCTGAGCTTGTTGTGGCGGCGGATCGCGGAGAGCTTTCCGTGCAGGGACGCGTCGCCTGAATGGGCTGCGAGGCGGTCGATCTGCTCGATGTCGTCGGTCAGCCCGTCGCCGCAGATCTCGCTCAGCAGTTTCGTCAGGCCGGGATTGGCGCCGTAGAGCCAGCGGCGCGGCGTGATGCCGTTGGTGACGTTGGTGATGCGTTTGGGAAAGACGGCGTGCAGCGGCGCAAACACCGTCTTCGTCATCAGGTCCGAATGCAGCGCGGAGACGCCGTTCACGGTGTGGGAGCCGACAAAGGCGAGATGCGCCATCCGCACGCGCCTGCCGTGATGCTCGTCGATGATCGAGATCGAGGCGAGATCGACGCTCTCGCCGCCGGCCGAGCGGCGAACGCTTTCGAGGAAGCGGGCGTTGATGCCGAAGATGATCTGCATATGGCGCGGCAGCAGCCGTTCCATCAGCGCCACCGGCCAGGTCTCCAGAGCCTCGGGCAGCAGCGTGTGGTTGGTGTAGGAAATGGTGGCGCTGGTCAGCTCCCAGGCCTTTTCCCAGGCCATGCCATGCTGGTCGATCAGCAGTCGCATCAGTTCCGCGACGGCGAGCGCCGGATGGGTGTCGTTGAGCTGGATCGCGACCTTGTCGGGCAGCGTGTCGAGGGTTCCGAATTGCCGGTAATGCCGCCGCACGAGGTCTTGAAGGGAGGCAGAGGTGAAGAAGAACTCCTGGCGCAGCCGCAGTTCCTGCCCGGCCGGCGTGGAATCATTGGGGTAGAGCACCTTCGAGATCGCCTCGGCGCGGTTGCGCTCGGCGACAGCGCCGACGAGGTCGCCCTTGTTGAAGGCGTCCAGCGAGAGCGGATGCAGGGCCCGCGCGCGCCAGAGCCGCAAGGTCGTGGCGTCTCGGCCGCGCCAGCCGATGATCGGCGTGTCATAGGCGACGGCAAAGACGTTTTCCTCCGGTGTCCAGGTGACCTCGCCGGGGTTGCCTGACGGGGCGACGCCACCGCCGAAGCCGATCTGGTAGGCGCTTTCGCGGCGCTCGAACTCCCATGGATTGCGGAAGGAGAGCCAATCCTCGGGAATCTCGATCTGCTTGCCGCCCTCGATGCGCTGCTTGAACAGGCCGTGATCGTAGCGGATGCCATAGCCCAGCGCCGGCACGCCGGTCGAGGCCATGGCCTCGAGATAGCAGGCAGCCAGTCGCCCGAGACCGCCATTGCCCAGCGCTGCGTCGGGTTCGATGGTCTCGATCGCGGAGAGATCGACGCCGAGATCGGCCATGGCCTGCGCCATGGGGCCGGTCAGGCCGAGATTGTTCAGCGCGTCGGCGAAGGAGCGGCCGATCAGGAATTCGAGCGAGAGGTAATAGACCCGCTTGCGGCCGGTCTTGTAGCTCTCGCGGGTCGAATGCTGCCAGACATCGACGACATGGTCGCGCGCCGCCAGAATGCCGGCCGTCAACCAGTCATGCGGCTGCGCGACGGAGGCGTTCTTGCCGAGCGAATAGGTCAGCTTCCTGACGATCTCGGCTTTCAGATTCTCGACCACAAGGGCTGAATCGGAGGCGATCGCAGGCGCCGCCGGCGTGACTGTCTCGTTCAAGCGTCGAAATCCCGGCTGTTTTCAGTGCCGGGGAGCATCGGTGCTACGCCGTGCCCTGTCCAGCCGAATTCGCTGCAATGCGGGATGTTTCGCAGGCGAGCGCATCGACACGAAAAAGCCGGCGGCCCTGTTGGGCCGCCGGCTCCAGATTGGACGCGCGATGCGTTCAGTTGATCTGCGTGCGGGTTTCCTCGCGCGCCTCGCGGCCGAACTCGCGGGCGCTGTTGACCGCGGAATCCGTGACGCCGACGACGCTCGTCCAGGCATTGCGCGTATAGGCGCCCTGATGGACGACCGCGTCGTAGCCGATCGCCAGCACGGCGATGATGAGAAGAAGGCGAAACATGGGTCTCTCCTGAATGAACCTGCTGCCACAACTCCGATGCGGGAGGCATGTTCCGCAGCGCAACAGCGATGGCGTGCCGCGACGAACGGCCGCGAGCGCGGAGACTGGCGGGAAGACAGAGATGGCTCTAGAACATACCATGAACATGAAGGTGGCCCGTGGCACAGCCGACAGTGATGGAAAAGCTGAAGATCCTCAGCGATGCGGCGAAATACGACGCCTCCTGCGCCTCCAGCAACACGGCCAGACGGTATTCGCTCGGCGGAAAAGGCGTTGGCTCGACCACGGGGTCCGGCATCTGCCATTCCTATGCGCCGGATGGGCGTTGCATCTCGCTGCTGAAAATCCTGCTGACGAATTTCTGCAGCTTTGACTGCGTCTTCTGCATCAACCGCTCGTCCAGCAATGTCAGGCGCGCGCGCTTCATCGCCGGTCTGCGGCGGGTGGGCGAGGCTGTGCCGCAGATGCGGTTGCATGTCGCTTGAGGAACGGGCCGGTTGCATTTGTCCAACCAGAGCCCTCATCCTGAGGAGCCGCGCATGCGGCGTCTCGAAGGAGGTTCCAGATGCCTCTGGAACCTCCTTGAGCATCCTTCGAGACGCGGCCTCCGGCCGCTCCTCAGGATGAGGGCTGAAAGGTGACGATGGTCGACGATCTCATAGGCAAGCGCGTGCTGGTGACCGGGGCGTCTTCCGGGCTCGGCGCGCATTTCGTGCGGGTTCTGGCGGCGCGTGGCGCGCATGTCGCCGCGACCGCGCGCCGGCTCGACCGGTTGGAGGCGCTGGCGCGGGACTGCGCGGACCTGCCCGGCAAGGTGGTTCCGCTCGTGCTCGATGTCGGGTCGGTCTTCGCGATCGAAGCCGGGCTCGCCGAGGCGAGCGCCGTGCTCGGCGGGCTCGACGTGCTGATCAACAATGCCGGCGTCGCCGAGCCCGAGCGCGCGCTCGAAATCACCGAGGCGCAGTGGGACGCCCATCTCGACATCAACCTGAAGGGCTGCTTCTTCGCGGCCCAGAGCGCCGCCCGCATCATGGCGAAACAGGAGAGCGGCGGCTCGATCGTCAACATCGCCTCGATCCTGGGCGAGCGCGTCGCGATTTCGGTCGCGCCTTATTCGGCAGCCAAGGCCGGGCTGATCCAGTTGACGAAGTCGCTGGCGCTGGAATGGGCGCGCCACAAGGTCCGGGTGAACGCGCTGGCGCCGGGCTATGTGATCACCGATCTCAACCGCGATTTCTTCGACACGGAGCAGGGAAGGGCGCTGCTGTCGCGCGTGCCGATGCGCCGCGCGGCGGATCTCGCCGATCTCGACGGGCCGCTGCTGCTGCTCTGCTCCGACGCCTCGCGCTTCATGACCGGCGCGGTCGTGGCGGTCGATGGCGGGCATCTGGTGAGCGGGTTGTAGGCGAGGTGCTCGCTCTCCGTCTTTGCGAGCGAAGCGAAGCAATCGAGCGTCTCGCGCCGCCCTCTGGATTGCTTCGCTTCGCTCGCAAAGACGGTTGCGCCACTCACCCCACCGGCAGCAGTTCCCGCAGGCGGATCAGCGCGATCTTTTCCACCTGGCGCAGCGCCGTCTCGAACTCCTGCTCGCGCGAACTCGTCAGCCTGGCCTCGAAGGCCGCCACGATCTCGGCCTTCGTCAGGCCCTTCACCGCGATGATGAAGGGGATGCCGAAGCGGGCCTTGTAGGCCTCGTTCAGGACGGTGAAGCGGACGCGCTCGTCGCTCGCGAGCCGGTCGAGCCCGGCGGAAGCCTGCTCGCTGGTCGATTCCGGCGTCAGTTCGCCGGCCGCCGCGAGCTTGCCGGCGAGGTCGGGATGAGCCAGCAGCAGCGCGCGCTTTTGATCCTGCGAGCCCGCCTGCATGGCGGCGGCCATCGCGGCATGGAGGCCGGCCGCATCATCCTGCGCCGGCCCGATGCCGGCGTCGAACGCGGCCTGCGCCACCCAGGGCGAATGCTCCCAGACTCGCCCGAACACCTCGACGAAAAGGCCTCTCGGGACTTTGGACGGGACATACCCCCCGGCTGGCGGATGCTGCCTGATCCAGTGGCGGGCGATGTCGAGCCGCGTCGCGACCCAGACCCTGTCATGCGAGGCGACATAATCGAGGAAGCGCGCCAGCGCCGCCGCCCGCCCCGGCCTCCCGACGAGCCGGCAATGCAGCCCGACCGACATCATTTTTGGCGCTGTCTCGCCCTCGGCATAAAGCGTGTCGAATGAGTCTTTCAGATAGGCGAAGAACTGCTCGCCGGCGTTGAAGCCCTGCGGCGTGGCGAAGCGCATGTCGTTGGCGTCGAGCGTGTAGGGCACTGCGAGCTGCGGGCCATGGGGACCTTCGAGCCAATAGGGCAACTCGTCGGCATAGCTGTCTGCGGTGTAGAGGAAGCCGCCTTCCTGCATCATCAGCGACGTCGTGTTCTGCGAGGTCCGGCCCTGGTAGAATCCCAGCGGACGTTCGCCGGTCAGCTCGGTCTGGAGGCGGACCGCCTCGGCGATGTCGGCGGCTTCCCGCTCGGCGGGGATATCGCGGTAGTCGATCCATTTCAGCCCGTGGGTGGCGATCTCCCAGCCGGCCTCCCGCATCGAGCCGACGATCTCGGGATAGCGGCCAAGCGCGCTCGCCACAGCGTAGACCGTGACCGGCAGATTGCGGGCCGTGAACATGCGCCAGAGCCGCCAATAGCCGGCGCGTGAGCCATATTCGTAGATCGACTCCATGTTCATGTGGCGTTGGCCGGGCCAGGGCGCGGCCCCAACGATCTCCGACAGGAAAGCCTCGGAGGCCGCGTCGCCATGCAGGATGTTGTTCTCCCCGCCCTCCTCGTAATTGATCACGAACTGCACGGCGATGCGGGCTGCGCCCGGCCAGTGCGGGTGGGGCGCGTCGCGGCCATAGCCTGCGAGGTCGCGCGGGTAGGCGTCGTTCGTCATGAGGTTCTCAACTGCCGCGATAGGTCGAATAGCTCCAGGGCGTGGCCAGGAGCGGGACGTGGTAGTGGCCTTGCGGGTCGGCGACGCCGAAGCGGATCGGCACGATGTCAAGGAAGGTGGGGTCGGCCAGCACCATGCCGAGTCCGCGGAAATAGGCCCCGATGGAGAAGGAAATCTCGTATGTGCCCGCAACCAGCGCCTCGCCGGCCAGCAGCGGCGCATCGGTGCGCCCGTCCAGATTGGTCATCGTCTGCGCGACGCGCTCGCGCCCGCCATCGGGCGTCAGCCGGTCGAGCGCGATCATGACGCCGGGCGCGGGCCGGCCATGGACCGTGTCGAGCACATGCGTCGAGAGGCGTCCCATCGATCGATTCGTCCTTCCGGGAGATAGTTCGTCGGAACGAAGCTTGCCTTGCCGAAAAGGCAAACTCTAGTCTGGACGCGGCCATGGAAAAGCAATCCCGGATTCGTTCCCGTCAATCGCTCCGGCTTTCCGCCTGTGCTTGACGCCTACCTCCTCGAATGGGGCGGCATGCTGCTGCGCTGGCTGCATGTCGTCACCGCGATCGCCTGGATCGGCGCGTCGTTCTTCTTCATCCATCTCGACGCCTCGCTGAAGGGCGACCTTGCCCTGCCGGCGGGCGAGGGCGGAAAGCCCGAGCAGTACGTCGCCTGGCAGGTCCATGGCGGCGGCTTCTACGAGATGCGGAAATACCTCGTCGCCCCGGCGCGCCTGCCCGAGCACCTGACCTGGCATAAATGGCAGGCTTACTGGACCTGGATATCGGGCTTCTTCCTGCTGGTCTGGGTCTATTACGCGCAGTCGGAGCTTTATCTGATCGACCCCGCCGTGATGGCGCTGTCGCCGCTGGCCGCGGGCGCGATCGGCATCGCCGCGCTCGTCTTCGGCTGGCTGTTCTACGACTGGCTCTGCAGATCGCCGCTTGGGCGCAACGACGTCGTGCTCGGCGTGCTGGGCTTCGGCTATGTCGTGGCCGCGAGCTGGGCTTTCGCCAGCGTGTTCTCGGGGCGCGGCGCGCTGATCCACACCGGCGCGCTGATGGCGACGATCATGACCGCCAACGTCTTCTTCAACATCATGCCGGGCCAGCGCAAGGTCATCGCGGCGCTGATGGCGGGCGAGAAGCCGGACCCCAAATATGGGCGCGCCGCCAAGCAGCGCTCGATGCACAACAACTACATCACCCTGCCGGTGCTGTTCCTGATGCTGTCGAATCATTACCCGGTCACCTACGCCAATTCGGCGGTGATTCCGGCGCTGGTGGCGCTGGTCATCGTGGCGGGCGCGCTGATCCGGCATTTCTACAATGTCCGCCATGCCGACCATGCCAAATCGCCCTGGTGGACATGGGCGGTGGCGATCGTGGCGCTCTGGCTCGCCTTCTGGGTCGCGATGGCGTCCTCGCCCGGCGGGCGGGAGCGGCTGGGGCTGGCGCCGCTCTCAGATCCAGCGCCGCCCATGCTGGCCGGACTGAAGCCACCGCCCGACGAGGTCGCCAACATCGTCACGGGCCGCTGCGCCATGTGCCATGCGCCGCAGCCTTCCTGGCCGGGCATCGGGATCGCGCCCAAGGGCGTGCTGCTGCACGAGCCTGCCTTCATCGCCCGTCAGGCGCAGGCGATCCGGGCGCAGGCGGTGATGACGCATGCGATGCCGCCCAACAACCTCTCTGGCATGACGCCGGCGGAACGGCGCATCGTCGCGGCCTGGCTCGCGAATCCGCGCTGAAACCGTCAACTCTTTTCACCGATCTTTGACAGCTTGTGACCTGGCCTGAATGAATTCGCCGATTCATTCAGTTTCGGTTCACCTCGCCAACCGCATCGTCGCTGCCACTGACAGGGTGGAGGCTGGTTCCCAACCGGGCGCCGTCCAAGCCTGAGGGGGACCGGGGGGTCCGCTTGAACGCGCTTCTGCAGAAGGGCGTCAGCTACAGGCTGGCGGCCATGGCCTTCATTTGTGTCTGGAGCGTGCTGTGCTGGCCCTGGCTTTCGGGCGCGGTGACGATCCCGTTCGACGCCAAGGCGCATTTCCAGGCGCAGATTCAGTTCCTGGCGCAGGCGCTGCACTCAGGCCAGTCGCCGTTCTGGACGCATAACGTCTTTGGCGGCTCACCCCAGATCGCCGATCCCCAGTCGCTGATCTTTTCGCCCGCGATCATCCTGGCGCTGCTCTCGCCCTCGCCGAGCTTCCGGATGGTCGACGCCTATGTGCTGGCGCATCTGCTGGCCGGCGGGCTCGCCCTGATGATGGTGTTCCGCGACCGCGGCTGGCATCCGGCCGGCGGACTGATGGCGGCGCTGGTCTTCGCGTTTGGCGCGTCCTCGATGTGGCGCGTCCAGCATGTCGGCCAGATCGCGAGTCTTGCCTACTTCGCCATCGCCTTCTGGCTGACCGCGCGGATGCTGCAGCGCCGGTCGCCAGGCTATGGCGCGCTGGCGGGTCTCGCCGCCGGGCTGATGATGCTGGAGCCCGACCAGGTTGCGCTGCTTGGCGCTTACGTGCTGGTCGGCGTCGTCCTCGCGCACTGGGTCGCCGGCGGCTGGCCGTCGATCCGGGCGACGCTGGGGCCGGCGACCATCGCCGGTCTCGTCGGCGTCGCGACGATCGCCCTGCCTCTGCTCTGGGTCTGGCTGTTCGCCGAGGCGACGACGCGTCCCGCGGTCGATTTCGCCGAAGCAGGGCGCGGCTCGCTGCATCCGGCTTCGCTGCTCACCGCGTTCATCGCCGATCTCTTCGGCGCGCGCGACCCCGCCGTCGAATTCTGGGGACCCTACAGCAATTCCTGGAACGCGAACGAGCTGTTTCTCTCCCAGAACATGGGGCAGGTCTATATCGGAGCGCTGCCGCTGCTGCTGCTGATCGCGCCGGGGCTGACGCGGGGCTGGCTCTGGGACGCGGCGATCCGCCCGCTGTCGCTGCTGTTTTTGTTCATGGTGCTGTTCGCGCTCGGCCGCTACACGCCGTTCTTCCATCTCGTCTACGAGTATCTGCCTGGCGTGAAGGCGTTTCGGCGTCCGGCGGACGCGACCTTCCTGATCGGCGCGCTCGGGGCGATTTTGTCGGGTTATGTGCTGCATCGCCTGCTGATAGAGCCGGCTGTCGGTCCGGTGCGGCGCGATCTCGCGGTTCTCGGCGGCGTGCTGGCGCTGCTGACCGGCTTCGCGCTGGCCCTCTCCGGCACGGCCGGCCATCTCGCCGACGCATGGAAGCCGGCCCTCTTCGCCTTTGCCTGGGTCGGGGCCGGCGTCGCCGCGCTGGCCATCCTGTTGCGCTGGCGGCAGGGCCTCGGCCCGCTCGCCGCCGCCGTGCTGGTCACAGGTGTGGTCGCGGCCGATCTCGGGTTGAACAACGGCCCCAATGAATCGACCGCGCTCTCGCCCGAGATCTACGACGTGCTGCGGCCCGAGACGAAGAACGAGACGGTCGCCGTGCTGAAGCGGCTCGTGGCGCAGCCGGCCGGTTCACCGCGGCGCGACAGGGTCGAACTGCTCGGCATGGGCTTTGAATGGCCCAATGCCGGGCTGGTGCATGGCTTCGACCATACGCTGGGCTACAACCCGCTCAGGCTGGCCGATTTCTCCGACGCGGTCGGCACGCGCGACACCATCGCCGGGCCCGATCAGCGCAAGTTCACCTCGCTGTTCCCGTCCTATCGCTGCAAGCTGGCCGACTTCCTCGGCCTGCGCTACATCGCGACCCGCGTGCCGATCGGACAGGTCGACAAGACCCTGCGCGACGGCGACCTCAAGCTCGTCGCCTATACGGCCGAGGGCTACATCTACGAGAACCCGCGCGCCTTGCCGCGCGCGCAATTCGTGCCCGGCTGGCGGCTGGCCGATTTCGACATGATGAAGGCCGGCGGGCGCTGGCCCGATGTCGACCCGACGCAGGCCGTGCTGCTGGAGAGCGAGCCGGGCGAGTTGACGCCCGAACGGCCCGCCGCCATGGCGACGCCGGCAGCGGTCACGCTGTCGCGCTACGAGAACACCGAGGTCGAGATCGACGTGGTGACGACGCAAGGCGGCTTCGTCGTGCTCAACGACATCTGGCATCCGTGGTGGCGCGCCACCGTCGACGGCGTCGAGACCGAGATCCTGAAGGCGAACGTGCTGTTTCGCGCCGTGCAGGTTCCAGCCGGCGCGCACAAGGTCCGCTTCAGCTTCAGGCCGATCGAAGGCGCCATCGCCGAGTTCCGCGAGAAGATCGCGCCGGAAGCGGTCGAGGATGATGCGCCTATGCCGCCGCAGCCGGCCGGTCCCGCCATCGCGGCACGGCCGGGCGGCCTGCCGCCGGCGGCCCTGACGGCGCCGTCGGAGCCGGCGCGCGCGACGCTTCGTCTGGGAGCCGGCGCGCCGGCCGCCGAGCAGCGGCCGCAGATGTCGTCCTCGCGCGCCTACTGAGATCGGGGCCATCCGCCGCCGATTGCGGCGATCGCCGATCGGTGCGACGGTCGGCCTGCGGCCAACCTGTCCCTGCGCGGCTTGGCTGGTCGATGCGAAGGGGGCTTGGCATGCTCAGGGCTTCGGCTATCGCAGCCTTGCTGGCCTCGGGCTCCGCGCCCGCGCTGGCTCTTCCGGGCGTCATGGCGGAGACGCTCGGTTCGCGCGCCTGCTATCTCAGGGCCTATGATGCGAAGCACCTCGCCGCCAATTCCGCCCAGCGCACGACCGCGATCAGGGTTTCGTTCAGGGTCGAGCGCATCGCGGGCGCGATCGAGAGCGTGCCGCCGCTCAGTCGCATCAGGATCGAGGCGACGCGGCGCAACGTGGCGCAACCGCTCCGGGCGATCGGCGATTGCCGCTTCAGCGAGGAGGCGAACCGGGACGTGCAGGGCGCAACCCGCATCCGCAGCTATCCGCGCGCGGCCGGCATTGTCTGCTCGATCTCGCAGGACGCGACCGACGAAGGCGGCGGCGCCGAACCCGTGATCTCGGTGTCCGGCGAAACCCTGACCATTCACATGGACGAATCCCTGCCGATGCGGCGCAAGCGCAAGCTCTCCGACGGCGAGAGCCAGATGATCGATTTCAGCAGGAACGATGCGGTGTTTCGTCTGCGGCGTGTCGCCGACACGGACTGCGACGCTCTCGACCGGGCGATCGTCAGCGAGTGACGCCGGCTGGCCTCACCCTCGCATGCATCACCGCACCTGCATCACCGCACCAGCATCAGGCAACCCCGAGCCTTTTCTGGAGCGAGGTGGAGGAGGTCGTGTACTGGAAGGTCAGGCGCTTGTCGGGATAGACGTAGCGATGGACTTTCTGGGCTGCGAGCGCCGCTTCGTGGAAGCCCGAGAGGATCAGCTTGAGCTT
>JAESFX010000233.1_pt1 | contig 39598 bp, 38 predicted proteins | sample 9269501 | NCBI WGS metagenome assembly JAESFX01 (sample SAMN14515570, study PRJNA621655) | algae metagenome | isolation source: Desmonostoc geniculatum HA4340-LM1 and co-occurring heterotrophs from cave... | place: USA: Maniniholo cave, Kauai, Hawaii | collected 2009-07-28
GGAGTGAAAAGTCAACCTTAAAAGTTATCGCAAAGTGCCAAATTCCAGATTCCAATTCTACGACCCAAATAGACCTAGCGTTCGCAGCTTAAATTCCGACCCTTTTTTGCGGCGACCTGTACTAAGTCTTCTATCTGTTGTTGGGTAAATTCGCTAAGGCGGATAGGTAATCCAATGTTAAACGGAGAGCGGTTAATATCCAGGGTGGCATACTCTTCTGTAGAATAAACCACTACTAGCCTCAACTTATACAAATTGGGATTTTGTTGTGCTTCCTCACACCAAGAACGCAATAAGGCAAAAAATTCTTGAGCAATGTGAGGATATTCAAAAAAGCGGTCAACTTCGTTCAATACTAAAACTACTGGACTTGCAATTTGCTTGAGCAAATAACTTTGCAAATAAAAGCTCGAACTTAACTTACAGCCAATTTCTTCATCCCACATTTCATTTAATTTGGGATCTATGCCTAATTCTTTAGCAATATGGCAGCAGAAACCACGTAACAACTTGTTTAAGTTAGTCAAAGAATCAGAATCAATTTGGTAGCAATTCAAATTCACTGTCCGATACTCTTGCTTCTGTGCAAAGGTTAACAGCCGGAGCACCAGAGAACTCTTACCCATCTGTCTGGGTGCTTTGATCCTAATCACACAACCTGGTTGAGTTACTTCCCGATAAACTAGTTCCTCAATGGGCGGACGTTCGATATAAAGAGGAGAATCCAGAGGTACAGGCCCATCTGGGTACGGCCAAAGACTTTCAACTTGCTTGGGTTGTTCGTTAATAAATGGTTCTAAAAGTAAAGATTTGCATGAATTTACTTTTTTTGTATGTAAATTCACTGAAAGTAATTCCGAAGTTTCAATCTTATCCGGCTCGTTGAGAATCGTATAATCTTCTGCGGTTAATTCTAAATCAAAGGCGCTAAAGCAAAGTTTTAAGGTTTTTTGGTCTACATTTGTATCCAATGACAACAATCTGCCCAGTGTTTTTGTGGAGATATTCATGCGATCGCCTAACTTATCTAGAGTCAAACGCTGACCGTGATTCTCCGCTATTTCCATAGCCAAAATCGCTGCCTGTAGACGCTTTAACCCGACAGAACTCAGCACAACTCCCCGGCTTCGCGTGCTTTTTTGTGGTTTCATGTCGCTAGTTATTAACCTGTTTTTTATTAACTTTTTTCACTATCTCCTAATTTTTCCATTTTTTCAATTGCTTATTTAACTGTTACTTAATTGTTTTAAGCTTTTTTTTAGCTTTTTTGCAACTTTTTAGTAAGTGGGTATAAATAAACAGAAGTGGGCTTGTGCCTTGAACCTAGTACCTGAAAGCTAAAGCGGAAGGTAAGAACTTTCATTTATTTAGACTTACTGAATAAAGTATGTAACTTAACCGATCAAACTGTTACTTAATATTATGTTGTGATTAAATTTTGATGATTTAGCTTGATGTATATTAAGTTACATAATTATTACTGTTCAAATGTGGCTCGTGAATGCCTTTCGTAACAAAACAGCTACTCACGCGAAAATCTCACAACCAAACATAAAAAAATTTCTTCCCCTACTCCCCACTCCCTTTTTGCAGCTACATGATTCCACATCACCTTAATGGCTGTGATATTATGGGAGACTGCTGCATACATTTTGAAAAACTAGAAATTCGATCATGGCTCTGACGCAACTGCGGAAACAAGAAATAATTTCCAACTACCAAGTCCACGAAACCGATACTGGTTCGGCCGATGTGCAAGTTGCTATGCTAACTGAACGGATCAACCGCCTCAGTGAACATCTCCAAGCAAATAAAAAAGACCATTCTTCCCGGCGGGGACTGTTGAAGCTAATTGGCCAGCGCAAGCGTCTTTTAGCCTATATCCAGAGCGAAAGCCGGGAAAAGTATTTAGCTTTGATTGCTCGTCTCGGTATTCGGGGTTAGAGGCGATCGCTTATGTCTGCTGAAGAATCTGAACGCGCTCGCTTGCCCTTTGAGCCAAACAAAAAGCGCCAAAAACCCCCAAAAACTCAAAGTAAACCAGCAGCAAAGCCACAGGAATCCAGCAACCAAGCTCACGGAAAGCCACCTTATACCAAAGAAGAAATGGCGATTCCTAAAGTAGTCAGCCAGCGGATGGTTCGACGAGTGGCTCTTTTCTGTGGTGTGCCTACAGCTTTGGCTATTAGCACCTTAATTGTTAGCTATCTGCTTGCCACCAACTTCGACATCAAACTAGCTCCCATTGCCGTGTTATTGGTAAACATGGGATTATTTGGTTTGGGGGTCTTAGGGATAACTTATGGCGTTCTCTCTGCCTCTTGGGATGAAGAAAGAGCCGGCAGTCTGCTGGGTTTTGGTGAATTCGGCACCAATTGGGGACGAATGGTGGCAGTTTGGCGGGAAACTCGGCAAAAAAACTCTTGAAGAAGAATTCAGAATCCAGAATTCAGAATCCAGAATTTAAAACAAGAAAGTGGGGGATTGGAAGCTACCACTCCCTTACAAAAAAGTGCGTAGTCCGTCCTAGATACTGTTGGCAGCTTGAACTCTGACACAAGCGCTAATGGTAGACCCCTAAATCGGAAGCAAGCTACGCGCAGCGTCTCCCACAACAGAAGATTTAGGTATTTCTTAAACTGAATTCTTCTTCAAAACTCATTAAAATAATAATTACTTTTATACCCAAAATTCAGTAAATTGGTAGTCAATTTACTGAATTTTATATTTTGTCCATTTATTTTGTAAATAAATTTAGTTTGAACTATTCCTAATTAAGTAAATACGTAACAATAAAGTTACGTCCATTTACAGAAAAATTTACTCAGTAAATCAGGAACTTTCACATGATTATAGTAATGAAAAGTGGTTCACCAGATGCGGAAATAAACCGCATTGATGAGGAACTAACTAGCTGGGGGTTAACTCCAGAAAAAATTGTTGGTAAACACAAAGTAGTTATTGGTCTAGTAGGTGAAACCGCCAGCTTAGATCCACTACAAATTCAAGAACTCAGCCCCTGGATTGAGCAGGTGTTGCGGGTAGAGCAGCCTTACAAACGAGCTAGCCGCCAATACCGTCATGGCGAAGCTTCGGAAGTGGTGGTGAATATAGCTAATGAAACGGTGGTATTTGGTGAACACCACCCCTTGATAGTCGTAGCTGGTCCTTGCTCCGTGGAAAACGAAGAAATGATTGTAGAGACGGCGCGGCGTGTCAAAGCCGCAGGAGCGAAGTTTTTACGGGGAGGCGCATACAAACCACGGACTTCACCTTACGCTTTCCAAGGACACGGCGAGAGTGCTTTGGAATTATTAGCAAAGGCACGGGAAGTCAGCGGACTAGGTATTATTACAGAAGTCATGGATGCCGTTGACCTCGATAAAATTGCCGAAATTGCTGATGTGATCCAGGTAGGGGCAAGGAATATGCAGAATTTTTCCTTGCTCAAAAAAGTAGGAGCGCAGTCAAAACCAGTTCTTTTGAAGCGGGGAATGGCGGCTACGATTGAAGATTGGTTAATGGCAGCCGAGTATATTTTGGCAGCTGGCAATCCGAATGTGATTTTGTGTGAAAGAGGAATACGTACCTTTGACCGTCAGTACACTAGAAACACACTGGATTTATCAGTAGTGCCAGTGTTGCGAAAGCTGACTCACCTACCAATCATGATTGACCCCAGCCACGGTGTAGGTTGGTCTGAGTTTGTGCCTTCAATGGCAATGGCAGCGATCGCAGCTGGTACAGACTCCCTGATGATTGAGGTTCACCCCAACCCTGCCAAAGCCTTATCCGACGGTCCCCAATCTCTGACACCAGACCGTTTTGATAACTTAATGCAAGAATTAGCAGTAATTGGTAAAGCAGTGGGACGCTGGCCACAACCAGCAGTAGCTCTAGTTTAAAATTTTGAAAATCCTAAGTAGCTAGGTGTAAATCAATTTAAGTTTGTAGTCAGGATTTTAGTCCACATTTACATGAATAACCTATGAATTACTCACTACAAACTAGGATTTTCTTACATATTTAATTATGCCTATCTGCTGATTACAAATAAGTAGCAAATTTTGCCCCTTTAGAAGATTTCTAAAGGGGATTTTTAAACAGGAACTCGAACTAGGAAAAAAAGAACTCTGCAATATTAATCGGTAATATTTTGTTGCAGTTGTAGGTCTTTTTATCTATATATATAGCGAGCAGGTATCCATCGGCGACCACGATTTGTTTGCACCCAACGTCCAGGAACCACTATTCTTCTTCTCGCTTGAACAGGGGTATAAACCCTAACTCGTGCTGGTCTTCTGATTGTTCTAACTGGAACTGGTCGCCTAAATTGCCCTCTGACCTGAGCATCGGCTTGGGAAGGAATCATGGTAAAAGCAATTGGTAAAATCAGTGCTGCACTAGCAAGCATTCTTTTAATACTCATTGGCAAACTTTCCTTCTATGATATAAAAATCAAAGAGATTAAATCGTTATCAAATATTAATCTCTTGGACAAGTAAATAATAGGATTGAACAGAACTATACACTAGTGAAAAAGGTAATTAGTTAAAACATGACTAATGTCATAGATAAAAAATGTAAAAATGATTCTCTGGTTGTATAGCAATCCAATTTGATTTTTAAAAAAATATCTATAATATATAGGAATCCGGTTTGATTTTTGAAAAACATTAAGTATTTGTAGAATCCTTAAGAATGGTGCGTTACGCTGTCGCTAACGCACCCTACTGGCGTGACTACGTATCTGTTCAAAAATCAAATAGTAGTCCTATATTAGGACAGTGTTGATTGCCCAAAGCCTTGAAGCAACTGGGTTTTTACTCAGCACTTAGCACTTTGCTATACGCGACTTCATCACCTGAAAAAAAAGGACAGGTACAAGACCCATCCCTTAAAATTTCACCTTGACTCAAAACTGTTATTGTACTTGGGTGGGGAAAGCACCAGGTTGTACGGCTACGTTAATATTCTGCCCATTACGGCGTAACTCCAGGCGTAAATCTCCACCCACTTGGCTATTTTCTACAGCCTTTTGGACGCTGCTAGCATCTGTGACTGATTGACCGGCTAGCTTTTGGATGACATCACCAGCACGTATTCCAGCTTTAGCGGCTGGGGAATTCGGCATAACTTTGACAACTAATACACCTTTATCTTCATCGACATTCAAACCACTATTAGGATCTGAGTTGATATTTTGTTTTAGCTGAGGTGTTAGCCCCACCATCTGAATTCCTAAATATCGAATATGTATTACTAATGTAGATATGACTTATGACAGTTTTGTTGCAGAGGTATTGAGTTTTTGTGAAAGGTTTAGTTTTTTACCAGTAAATAACTCAGGAGCCAGAATGGTAAGTGTGCAATATTCATCCGCAGATAACAAAACTCATCAAATTCACAATTGTGCAGAATAATTCACCAGTGTACTGATTTTTTGCACTGCGTTCAAATAATTCATATAGGATTTGGAGAGACAGCACTTTCTCCAAAACCCCGCGAACCATATTACAGATACCCGATTACAGCAGTTCCCGCTATTGTGAGGTACGTTCTCAGTCCTGAAAGGATACAGGAGATAGCGGGGAGTGGACTGATTGAGGCATTCTAACTCATGCTCATATAAGTTATTTTCGGATAGCTTGAATAAATTCGGCAACAGCATCGTACTGATCGGGCTTGGCGACGTAACGCAGCAGTAGATCTACGTCTAAATCTGGGAAAAAACCACTACGGTTTACTTCTTCATATTCACCCTGCTCACTAAGACGGAATATTTTGATTTGATTAGATTTCCAAAACCAAACTTCAGGTATTCTCTTAGGCTTGTATAATTGCTTGCGGTTAATGGTTCCACTGCTGACAATAACTTCGATCGCAATATCAGGAACTTCACCTTTTGTTGTAATGCTGTAAGATTCGTCTGGTGTGCCAGAAGCATACCCAGGTTCTTCCAAGGTGTAACCACCGCGTTTGTAAAACCGGATATTCTTCTCTCTCATATACGCTTCTATTAACAACCCAAGGGTACTTTTCACTTCCTCATGTTTTTCACCAATAGGAGACATGATTTCTAAAATTCCTGATAAATAAGTAAGTCTGACATTCTGATTTCCCTTTAGCTGTGCCTCAATAACTTTGAATTGCTCCCAAGAAACATCAGATACAGTCACTACTTTCTCCTCTGTAATCTGTTCTACAAGTGGGATACTCATATCAATTCTTCCTTAAAAAAGCAAAGTATTAATTGCATTTTTTGTACTATTCAGTGATACTATTTTACCAGGAATCCAAAAAATTTTGGTAATCTAAGTTTTGATACTGGAACAACCAAAGTTATGGTTATTCATTGCGTGTGATGCTAAATGTTATTATTCAAACCATGAAAAGCTTGCCATAAAATAAAAATGATCGTTATGTCACATTTTTTTATTTGGACAAGGATTTGAGTTTTCGACCTTTATTTTTATGCAATTGAGATTTTTAACTAATGATTTTGCATAAGAGTTACTCAATAACCAGAGTTTTTGCAATAATTGATTAACTAGACATCATATAATTTATTGGTTTTCTTCTAACGATCAATTTTTGCTATAAAAGTCTTCTGAATATAATATCTTAACCATACTTGAAGGACTCAAAATGGTACAAGGAAAAATACTACTTAAGCCTGGTACTTTATGGACAAGTGTCAAAGAACGGACTGAATATGCTTTGCAATGTGGGGCGCTGCTGTCGATACCGACGGAATTTGAATTTGTGGAACAGGATGGCGTGTGTTTTTTAGTGCGAATTTTGTCTAATTTGAATCGCAAAAAAGCAGCCAAGGAAAAACAGGAAAAACAATCTGCTAGTTCAGGTCAAGAATTTAATCCTTTCTTGCCTTACGAAGAAGATTTATTTGTAGCGGATATCTCTGATACTCATGTATGTATCTTAAATAAATTCAATGTTGTTGATTATCATCTGCTAATTATTACCCGTGCCTTCGAGGAACAGGAAAGTTTACTCACCTTGGAAGATTTTACGGCGATGTGGGCATGTTTGGCTGATTTTGATGGTTTGGGGTTCTACAACAGTGGCAAAACCGCAGGTGCTAGTCAGCGACATAAACACTTGCAATTAGTCCCCCTACCACTTGCACCTTCAGGGTTGCAGATACCGATTGAACCTCTGCTAAGGGAAGCACAATTTCAGAACTCGATCACAACTTTACCAAAACTTCCTTTTTTACATGCTTTGGCATCCTTAAATCCCAGTTGGGTGGAGTCTCCATTCATCGGCGGTGAAGCAACACTGGCACTTTATCGTGCCTTGTTAGAGGCTGTGGGTTTGGATGCAACGCAGTTGGGTGCTTACAATTTGCTCATGACACGAGAATGGATGTTGATTGTACCGCGATCGCAAGAGCATTTCCACTCCATCTCCGTGAATTCCTTAGGATTCGCCGGTGCCTTGCTAGTAAGGAATGCCGAAGAAATGCAACTTCTCAAAGACCAAACGCCAATAATTATCTTGAAGAGTGTTGGTGTATCGTAATTGTCATTTGTCATTTGTCATTTGTTATTTGTCATTTGTCATTTGTCCAAATATTAATCTGCTGGGAGTACAGGTAATAAAAGATGAGAATTAAACTCGCCTCCACAATTCACAGTTAAGGTGATAATCTGAGCATCTGGTAAACTATCGCTACTGGTAATTGCACTGTTTCCAGAATTCATTGCGTAGGCTGGAAAACACGCCGCACTTAAACTTACACGCAAGGCGTTTCCTTTGGCAATTCGCGCACAAGTCGCTTGTAGCTGAATTTTTGTAGACACGCTAACATCTCGACAATGTACATAACCTTGGGTCAAATTATATACGTGCCCATCAGGATGTACTTCGGATAACACCACAGACAAATCATAACTGAGTTGGTCGGCAGTACAGCAGATTTCCACTATTACATCCCCTGCTAAATGTAAATCTTCTTCTAGCGGTTCGCTGGTGTAAGTTAAAACATCGGAACGACAATCAAGATGCGATCGCTCAAATACACCCGCAGGAATTCCCCCATGACCACCCAAGGCTGGAACTGGACGCCAAGGGTCGTGAACTAATACATCAAAAGAATTTTGGATTTTGGATTTTGGATTTTGGATTAGGGTTCCGGAGTCTTGGCGGATGCTGGCTAGTCCGGTGGTTGACAAAAAGTAGGTTTTGTGTATTGGCGTAGGTAGGTCGGAGAAAGTGCGCCAAATATTGGTTCCCATTTCAAATAGGCAAACGGGTGATTCATCTAATAAACCTGTATTTTCGCCTTTGAGAAATTCGTCAAACCAGCGAATTTGCATTTTGTCTACGGGACTCGCAGCTTTAGCGCCAAAGTCAATTTCTCCAGCTTTGCGACTCCAAGGCAAATGTGCCCAAGCACCGACTAACAAATGTTGAGGTTTAGTGCTACGGGCTGCCATATCTTTATATAAATGTAGAGTGCCACGTAGATAAGTATCAAACCATCCTCCGATGTGGAACATGGGTAAATCAACAGCTTGCAAGTGGTGTTTGGGCGAAAGTTTTTCCCAGTATTCATCGGGTTGAGAATGTGCCAGCCACTCATGATAAAAGGACTCTGGGGCGAGTTGTTGGAGAATTTCTGGATTAGTTAAAGGCAGATTACGAGAAGCAGCAAACAAGGCTTGATAGGCTGTTTTATCTCCTCGCAAACGGGCGGTTTCTGTAGCTAATTGAATTGCCCAAGCGAGGTTCGTTTGTAAACAGAATGCTCCGCCTTCATAAGCCCAATCTGTATATAAATCATAGCCAATCATGGCAGGACAAATTGTTATCAGGGCGCTTGGTTGATTAACTGCGGCATATAGCTGAGTCATTCCTTGATAGGAAAAGCCATACATGCCAACTTTCCCATTACTACCAGGTAAATTTGCTGCCCAATTTACTGTATCTTCGCCATCTAATATTTCGTGGGTAAATAATTGAAATTCGCCTTCAGAAGTACCGCGTCCCCGGATATCTTGAATGACGACGATGTAGCCGTGGGCAGCATACCAAGTAGGGTGGGCATAGACAACAGTAGATGCGATCGCTCTACCATAGGGTTGTCGCATTAATAATACCGGAAATTCACCCTCGGCAACAGGGCGGTAGATGTCTGCATCCAAGCGTACACCGTCGCGGGTGTGCATGGAGGCGGTTTGTTTGGGGAGGACTTTGAGCATGAATATGATAATCTTGGGGTGGCGTTGCTGAATAATGGGATGAATATCTCACGCAAAGGCGCAAAGACGCAAAGGAAAATCCATAAAATCATCCTGCAATTATGCAACGGCCTTGGGCTATTGTTTGCGTAAGTCCTGATGATATCAATTTGTATTTGGAAAGGTAATTTCACAATTTTTATTTACTATCTCTGCCACAGCAAAAATTACGTTTTAAAAAGCGGAATAGGATGAATACTTTTTGACCCCACCCTAACCCTCCCCTTATAAAGGGGAGGGAACAGGATTTTCTTGTTTCCCCCCAATATATCGGGGGGATTAAGGGGGGTAATAATTCAATTCACAACATACCACTTTTCAAACATCCTCTTAGGCTTAATCCAAGCTTGCGCCAAAAATAGATCCCCGACTTTTCTAAAAAGTCGGGGATCTGAATTTTTTCAACTGCTTATTGCATTAAAATCTGACGGATTAAAATACTCATCACTTCATCAGCATTACCAGTTGGTACTAATAGACTCCAGTCGCCGGCGCTGGCGTAGCCAATAACTTGCAAATAATGAATTGTGCTGGTGACAGCTTTTGAAGAACCAATCAATGTATGTTTAATCGGTTCTCTTTTGGGTAATGGATTTTGAGCAGGTTGATTTAAGGCGGGTATATTTAAATTTTCGCCACTCAAGTATTGTTGCAGTTGGGAACGCTCTTGTAGAAACTCTTCTTCTTGTGCCATGATGTGAATTATCTCTCAGAATGAGGGTTTAGGGAAAGGCGATCGCAAGCTCTTGCCGGAGGGCGATCGCCTTTCTTATTCTCATAAAAAAGTATAAATTTATACTTGTCAATTACTTGAATGAAAAAAAATCAGCATTTATCAGCAATTTTTTGAAGAATTTTATCTAAATTTCATGTTTTGGCTAAATTCAATCAGCAAAAGCTGCAATTACTTTCTCAAAACAAGCTTTTGCTTTCTCAAAACAAGCTTTTATTTTCTGATTTTGGTGTTTTCCGCAAGCAAAAGCAGCTTTTACTTTCTCAAAAGCAGCTTTTGCTTTCTGATTTTGGTGTTTTCCGCAAGCAAAAGCAACTTTTACTTTCTCAAAACCAGCTTTTGCTTTCTGATTTTGGTGTTTTACGCAAGCAAAAGCAGCAATACGGTTTGGTTAAGGCACCAGACGCGATAAATCGCCGTCTCTACAATAATCAATCTCTTGTAGAGACGGCGATTTATCGCGTCTTTGATTGTCAATTCTGTATTCTTCTTCAACAAGGCATTAAAGCATCTAATCTCCCTAGTACTGCCATATCTTCTGCATCTAACTCTACTGGTGTTCCACTGCGAATTAATTCAGAAAAGTCTTCATTAGGCACCATCACAGTTAGGGTATATAAACGAGTGGAACCTGTATTTTTAATCAAATGCGTACCAGTGGGAGGCACTAATAAACTATCTCCAGCTTTGATGTTAGCAATCTTGCCGTCACACATGGCGATCGCTTCCCCTTTGAGGACAAAGAACATTTCCACCGCCCATTGATGGCGATTTGGCGGTGTTTGTCCTCCCACATCAAAGATTTCTATACAGCAAGTCAAGGAAGTATTGGCATTTGTGGAATCGAAGATAATCGCTAACCGATTAGAGTCATCGGGACTGATGCGATATACTTGGTAATCTTTGAGAGATTTGATAACCGGAATTACACAACGAGTAGCGTGCATTTATTTATCCTTATAATTAATTAATCTCACGCACGAGGCAAGAGAGGCGCAGAGAGGGATTCTCTTGTAGAGACGCGATGAATCGCGTCTTTTAATGATTCATCGCTGTTAAAATCTCTTGGGAATCGGTGACGAAACCGAAGCATTGTTTGACGTTGTAGAGTGTCGCCAACCAACAATATTCAGGTGATGTTGTGGCGGTGCAGTCTTTGACTAATATGCAGTCATATCCTAAGAAGTTGGCATCACATAATGTAGTTAGCACACATTGGTCGGCATTGACACCAGCAAAGAATAGTGTCGTTTTTCCGAGATTCTTCAAAATACTGTCTAAGGGAGTGTCCCAAAAGCCACTCATGCGGTATTTGTCCACAAGAATATCTTCTCTTAGCGGTTGTAGTTCGTCTACTACCGCCGCCGCCCAACTACCTGCCATGAGTACTTTAGCACCGTTTTTGGGCAGAGGATCGCCCAAGCCTACGCCGTCGCCTGTGGGGTTGTAGACGTGAAGTGAAGCTGCACTAATGTTAAGTAAGTCGGGACGATTTCCCCAATTTATCCAAATTATCGGCACACCAGCAGTACGCAGTTGTGGAAGTAATTTGTTTAAAGGTTCGATGGGCTGACGGGCTGGGGTGACATCGACGCCGATATGCGCTAACCAGCCGTCGGGGTGACAGAAGTCGTTTTGCATATCAATGACGAGGATAGCAGCTTTTGCTAAGTCTAGGCGCAGGGTTTTTGTTTCTGTTGCTAAGATAACGGGTTGTGGGGTTCTTTGAGGACGGGTGATATCTGCAATAGCATCATTCACCGTCCACGCATTTGGCGCAAACCCCAATGTCCGTAATGGTAAGTTCATAAAATTGCAATAGCCAATACCATTTTCTATTTTGTAACTTGAAACTCAGTTGAAAATGCGATCGCTTAATCAAGGTTAAATATGTTAAGTTTCACTATCAAAAATGTTTTAATTGCTACTATTGATGATTACGCAACAGTAGATGTACAAGTTGTAGATGGTACAATCGCTGGCATAGCCCCGAATCTCCAGGTAATCGGTACAGCCATCGATGGTAAAAATAAGTTGCTGCTTCCTGGCTTTTTCAACGCCCACACCCACTCTTCGGAGATGTGGCAACGGGGGATCATGTCGGTTTTGCCTTTAGAATTGTGGTTGGCGGAGTTGTATGATTTTGCACCCTTAGATACTGAACAAGTTTATCTTAGCGCTTTGGGAACAGCGGTGGAAACTTTACTTTCCGGCGGGACGAGTGTAGTAGATCACTTGGTGTTAATTCCAGGACAAGAGTTAGAAACCATCGCCATTGCAACTCGTGCTTACACAGAAGTGGGAATTCGGGCTTTTATCGCCCCCCTCATTCAAGATGAATCTCTCACCGCAGGTATTCCATCTGGGGAGTCAACACAAAATCATGAGCCTTATTATCGCTCAACTGCGGCCACATTGGAAATTATTGAAGAAGCGGTGAGACAGTTTCACCGCCCAGAAGAGGGTGTGAATATTTTAGTGGCACCAACGGGGATACAATTGTGTACTGATGCTTTGTTTGCAGGATGTATTGAATTAAGCGATCGCTACAATCTTTGTCGTCATTCTCATTTACTAGAAACCAGGGCACAGGAAAAACTCGCCCAAGAAAAGTACGGTTGTACAGCTGTAGAACATTTGCAAAGAATTGGATATTTAAGCAATAAAACTTCTCTAGCCCATTGCGTCTGGTTAAATGATGCTGATATCGCTATTCTCGCCGAAACTCATTCTACAGTTGTTCATAATCCCTTAAGTAATTTACGTTTAGGCAGTGGCATCGCCCCGATTTTAAAATATCGCCAAGCTGGTGTAAATGTCACTTTTGGTTGTGATGGTGCCTCTAGTAATGACTCCCAAGATTTGTTAGAAGCGATTAAAATTGGTTCGATTTTACATAATATTACAGATTTAGATTATCAGTACTGGATTACACCCAGACAATCGATAGAAATGGCATCCTTAGGAGGTGCAAAAGCATTTAACCTTGCAGATAAACTAGGTTCTTTAACCGTTGGTAAACAAGCCGATTTAGTACTTTATGACCTCACCAATTTATCATTACTTCCGCGTACAGATCCTATTGGTTTATTAGTTTTAGGGCGTCCTAGTAATGTTGTTCATAGTGCTTGGGTGAATGGCAAGCAAATTATTAATGATGGTAAATTTACAACCATTAATGTTGATGAATTGCGCCAAGAATTATTTAATCGCAGTCAATGGGAGACGAAACGCAAGTCTGAAATTGTAGCGCAAATCGAGGCTCATTATCGCACGGTTATGGGGTTGTAGGTTGATGTGCTTGTAAGTTCCATAATTATTGATATGCAATGCGAAAACTCATGCAAGTTAGCACAAGAGACGCCATTAATCGCGTCTCTTGCTTTACCTACTACCCCTCATCTGTAGAGTAAAACTGTTGGGCATAAAAACGGGCATAGCGTCCTTCTTGAGACAAAAGGGAGGTGTGGGTACCAGCTTCAACCACCTGTCCTTGTTCTAGTACGAGAATGCAGTCAGCCCGACGAACGCTGCTTAGGCGATGGGCGATAATAAACACGGTACGGTTTTCCATCACTCGCTCGATCGCCTCTTGAACTAGTGCTTCTGATTCTGAATCTAAAGCAGAAGTAGCTTCATCGAGGATGAGAATTCGCGGATCGTTGACAATTGCTCTGGCGATCGCTAATCTTTGGCGTTGTCCTCCAGATAAGTTAACCCCGCGTTCGCCTACCCAGCTATGGTAACCTTGGGAAAACTGAGTAATAAACGAGTGAGCGTTGGCAATCTTTCCTGCTTCTTCAATTGCTGCTAAATCTAATTCTTCCTGACCGTAACCGATATTTTGGGCGATCGTTCCCGAAAAAAGCGTAATGTCTTGGGGAACAATGCCAATTTGACGGCGCAAACTGGTAAGTGTGACATCGCGGATATCAATATCATCAATCAGAATTTCGCCGACTTGAGGATCGTAAAAGCGAAGTAAAAGGTTAATTAACGTCGATTTCCCCGCCCCAGAAGAACCAACCAAGGCAATAACACTACCAGGTGAAGCATCCAAACAGAGATCCTTGAGGACTGGCTGGCCGGGATCGTAGGCAAAATTCACATGACGATACTCTACCTTGCCAGCAACTCGCGGTAGTTCCCTAGCATTGGATTTTTCGCTTAAACTAGGCTGCTGAGCCATCAATTCAAAGATGCGTTCTACAGAAGCCTCAGTTTGTTTGTATTCGTTGTAATTGCTAATCAACAAATCGATTGGCTGAATCAGGATAGCCACAGCAGCTAAGAAACTGATAAAGCCTTGAGATGTCAGCTGATTCTGAGAAATCTGCCATCCTCCCAATAGAAACAGCAGCATAATACTGACTGCTTCTAAAAAACCAACAACGGGAAACTGAATGGATTTGAGTTGTAGGGCGCGATACTTAGCTTGGCGATTGTGTTCTGCTTCTTGATTGAATCGCTTGACTTCATACCCTTGTGCTGCAAAAGCCTGAACGACGCGAATCCCACTAAAAACTTCAGTTAACAGTGCCGACAAATTGGAAACCTGATTTTGACTCTGGCGAGATAGTACAAGTAATCGCTGACCAAATAGCCCGATTAACCAAGCCATCAAGGGAGCCAAAACAAAACTAGCAAGGGTGAGTTGCCAATTCAGGTAGAGCATGTAAATGGGAATCGCAATTAACTGTAAGAGATTGGAAAGAAACTGATGGGATAACTTGTCTACAATCTCGCCTACGCGATCAATATCTTCAGTCAACCGATAAGTGAGGTCACCCGTTTGTGTAGTTTCAAAATAATCTAATCCGAGTTTGTGCAGGTGAGCGTAAACCCGCTTACGCAAATTTAAAACCATATTCAGAGCGGCAGCGATCATAAAGACATTCTGCCCGTATTGACAAAGCCCTCGAAACAAAAATACTAAAGTACCTAGTCCGAGCCAGTAGGCAATCTGGTTAACATTTCCCTGGCCGACAAAAAGAGCGACCTGACCTGCTAGGTAGGGCAGTGCTAGGGTGAGCAACACAAATCCTAAGATACAAGCTAATCCCCGAACTAACAGCGGCCATTGGGGCCACAGATAAGGCAACAGTTGCCAGTAGCTAGAGCGGACTTTCATAGTTCAATTCTGTATTGTTATCCTTATACCAATTTGAAAAAAGAATGCGACAAATACATTGGGTAGGGTAGCACAGCTGTCATTGGTGTCAACTTAACGTGAAACCCTTGTCAAGACGTGATATTCAGTTTTCTCACTGACCATCACTCAACGCGTCACCCCACCCTAACCCTCCCCTTGGCAAGGGGAGGGAACTGCATTTCTTTTTCCCCCCTTTATAAGGGGGGATTAAGGGGGGTAAAACGTATGTGGAACAAGCATTGAAGCTTAAATTGACACCTATGCACAGCTGTGCGCCCCTACTTAATGTGTTAGAAAGATTGTTTGAATTGGTATTAACTTCATTATTAAAATTTGGCAGCACCAGTAATGTTGTAAGAATTCTGAATTCTGAATTCTGACTTCTGACTTCTGACGTAATTTTTACTCAATTTCTCCTAGAGAGGTTAGCAGAAAGCGGGCAATTCTTTCAGATGCGCCGGCTGGGCCAAATCGCTCAGGGCCATTTACTTGGCACTTAGCGAGGTAGTCTGCATCTTGTAAAGTCTCGATTATTCGTCGAGCCGCTTGTTTGAGAGTCTCCGGCGTTGCTGGCCCAGTGCCGATGGTTTGGGCATTAATGCCTAAGAGTCGAGTTTGCGCCTCTGCAAATGCATAGGTAAATTGAGGCCCTTCTCCAGGAATTTGAACGATCGGTTTGCCGATCGCCACTGCTAAATCCACTGCCAGCCCTGCCATACCAATAACAAGGTCAGAGTAATATACGATATCACTGAAGGCATCTGAGTAACATCTCACTTCTACAAGCGGTGATTCTTGGGCAGAACTTCCCGGCAAAGAATAGGTGAGTACGCCTTGATTGAGTTGCCAACCTTGACTTTTAGCAATGTCGTCTAGTTGCTCCATCAACTTTGGTACTAAGGCCGCGCGGAACTGGAATCCAGACTCAGGCATCACCTTGGCAATTTCTACCACCAGCTGCAACTGCAAACAGAAATTTCGCACGGCTTCCGGCATTCGTGAGCCTGGGAGGAGAGCGATCGTCGGCATGTCCGGTTTCAAGTACAAGTCTTTGCCTGCCGGGACGAGGCGATCCAAAGCTGGAATCCCACCAAACTGAGCCTTAGCTATACCTTGCCGTTGGAGATCGTAAGCCGTATAGGAATCTCTGGTAAAAACCGTCAGACATCGAGAAGAATTCAAATCGTGCCACAGCAGCGGATTGATACGCAATCGCCCTTCATAGAGGGCAGAAAGACAAGAGATAAACGAGACGAAGGGACGCTTTGTTAGGTAAGCAAATGTCTGAGAGACAAAATCCCCAGTAGCCATAATCAAATCGCAGCTGGGAGCATACTCCAACACTGCTTGTAACTGTCGCCACGTTAACCCAATTAATCCCGATTGAAAATCTTTGAGCAAATAGAGGCGCTTCATGTAAAAGAATCCCCCAGAGGGCATTATTTGTGTAGGCCCAACGATCGGAATGCCCAAGCTGCGGTAAGCTTTTCCTTCCCCCACAATCGGCATTGCCGCCATGTCAAGAGAAGGACACAATTGGCGCAGGGTCTGAATAACATGAGAGGTGTGGTTGTCCTCTCCGTGGCCGTTACTGATAAACAAGATTCGCTTAGAAGGCATCTTGGGGTTTGGATAGATCTAAAATGCTTGTCTGGTGAGATTTTTAACCTACATTGGCTGAGTAGGCGAAGAGATTGATAGTATTTTTACTCTTGAGAGTTTGTAACTTTATAGACAAATCGACAAAGTTACTTTTACAGGCGCAAACCTGAATGGAATTACTGCTAATCCCTGTTTTGCAGACACTAATTTATCAGAGAATACAGTATTGGGAGTGCAAACGCTATGCCTACATTAATCTGAGTTCATAAATTTGAACGGAGTAATAGTAATTTTAAGTGTTGACCAACAATTCTTTGATGGTAGAGAGCAAGCGGATTTATCCATCAGGTTAATCCAAAATCTAAAATCTAAAATTGTCTGACGACAAAGTGATAAAAAAGTTGTATTGCAAGGGTAAAAATGGAACGCGCCATTTCTGCGTTAGGAATTTTAGTTTTTCTCGGCATATCTTACGCTTTCTCGGTGAATCGTCAGGCGGTGCGTTGGCGAATAGTGGCGTGGGGCTTGGGGTTGGAGTTTATATTTGCCCTAGTGATTCTGAAAACTCCTTGGGGTTTGCATGTGTTTAAATCTCTCGGAGATATTGTCAGCCAGTTTTTAGCATTCTCTGATGTTGGTGCGAAATTTGTCTTTGGAGAAAATTTTAAGGATCATTTCTTTGCTTTCCAAGTGCTGCCGACAATTATCTTTTTCTCTGCCTGCATCAGCGTCCTGTATCACTACGGCATTTTACAGCGAGTGGTAAAATTTCCCAACGCTCAGTAATTATTGCGACTTACGCATTATGTAACTTTGCAAATATCGGGTCAATTGGCATTACCATTGGCGGCATTACTGGCATAGCACCCAACCGCCAGCACGATTTAGCTCGCATGGGTGTCAGGGCAATGATTGGCGGATTGTTAGCGGGTTTTATTACCGCTTGTATTGCTGGGATGCTGATTTGAAAGAGGTAGGAGAGCAGAGAGGCAGGGGGCTGATAAAATTGAAACAAATTGGTTCAGTGGCATAATTCTTAGCGATCGCTCTCATCGTTCCGGGATTCATCCAGTTCAGAGGTGCAATTAAATTGATTGAGGTTCTTTTCAATTTACTCGGATTTTGAGGCGCAAGCAAAAATCTGTCAATTATCTGTAGAGCTAGTTTTGGCTTCCTGAGTTGATTGGATGCTCACAGGGTTGCGAATTGTTAACTGAATCTGTAAGTAAGCGAACTTTAATTTCATCGTAAAATTCCTCTTGAAATAGCTCTACTTTGGATTGAGCCGATAGTAGTAATAGTGCCCAGAAAACGCTAACTAGATGACTGTGTTCAGAATCGTGTCCAGAACCGTTTTGAGACGATTGTTTTGTTTGAGTCCACAACTGTACAAGTTCTTCCAAATTCAACCAATTTTGTTCTAAACATAGCTCTTTTGCCGATAATTTCAACACCTGCTCTAGTTCTTTTGCTACTTCTGTCAGATTTTCCTGGTGAGCTAACTCCAGAGCCTGCCGCATACTTTGGATGCTAGGCTGACGCCTGGGACGGATAGGTTTGCTAGTTTTCTCTACAAATTTGAGCTGGTTCGCCATAATTTGTAATTGCTCGATTAACTCTTGCAGAGTTACCCGGCGTTTTGGCGGTGGCATTGCCGCTGGACGACGACGCAATTGCCGTTCTAATGGTAGGCGATGACCGTGATGTGATGCACCGTCTTCATCTAGCAATAGAGCATCATCTACTACACCATCGTGTGTATCTTCTACTATTGACAATTGCATTAAAGTATTTGCCTTGAATAACACCAGCATTGATGCTGATAAAAAGGCTTGTCCAGATTGAGACAAATCTGTTTCATAGCCTTTTCTTATTGTTTGTGGTGCCATTAGTTCTAAGTAACGGTCAATCACCTCAATGACTTTGACATCCCAAGGGTCAATTTCCCCCTGCTCGGCTTGATGAATCAGCAGTGTAATTGTTTCTAACAGCTCGGAAGCTTCCATCCGCAGGTACTAAGTTAATTAATCAGAGTTGAAAAATCTAAAGATAACAGAGGGAATAGGCATCGGGCATGGGGATGAGGGAGATGAGGGAGCAGGGGAGGCAGGGGAGGCAGGGGAGGCAGAGGGAGAAATAACCCATGCCCAGTGCCCAATGCCCAATGCCCAATGCCCAATGATTAAAAACGCCACCAAGTTCTTTGAGCATAACTAATAATCCCGATCGCGATCGCCCCCAGTAACAGTAGCCAAATAATTCCACCCGGAATAAAAGTCAGAATCCCAAAGCCTCTGAGTACCCAGACAGCTACGCTCATACCAAGAAGGATACCGAAAATCTGGATTAATCTACGATTTAAAGAAGATTGACTCACTTAGTTTTCCTCTCGACTCAACAGACATTACACTTAGTGTTGACATTCAGGTATTAAGATCCAATGAAGTTGCAGTTTCATCAGAAATAACACGCAGAAATTAGCAGACGCTGACTACCGTAAGTAGACAAAGGTGGACGAAAATTTATACTGGGAAAATTTCTAGAATTGGTTCTGCTGCTTGATATTAGGTGGTATTTGTGCCATTTTAGCTGTTAAAAACTTCATTTTTTATTTACGAGTATTGCTTTGATAAACTTTTACTTAAGTGTTGATTGTGTTAATTGTGATCGGAAATACAGTTTTCCTAGTAAACTGACTGAAATAATTATCATAAAAAGTAGTGTTTCCGGAAAAAACAAGTACTAAACTGGAACTAAAATTTAGTGGGTTGGAGCTAAATTAACTTTTGATGGCTTGTAGTTTCAAAATTTTTAGGTGGATGAGCTGAGGGGTCACTGAAATCATTATGTCTGCGTCTGATATATTAAACTCAATTATTGCAGGTTCAAATATGGCTTGGAGTCAAGACAAGCAAAGGTTGCTGGTAGAGGGTGAAATTTTAGTAGAAACGCGATCGCACAAAGCCTGTGGTGGGGCTGTCACAGCTTGGATGTATTTGCCGATGGTGCGATCGCAAGTCTGGCAGCAATTAACCGATTACCCCCGCTGGGTGCAATATTTTCCCGATATCACCAAGAGCGAGGTAGTACATAGAGGTGAAGTCAAACGCCTATATCAAGCAGCACAAAAAGCCTTCTTCTTTTTCACCGCTCAAGTGGAAATTTACCTCAATGTTGTAGAAGTGCTGGGGCAGCAAATCCAATTTCGCATGGAAAAAGGGACTTTTGAGGACTTTAACGCTCGTTTAGAACTCAAAGATTGCGGTAATGGCACCTTACTCGCTTATACTGTGCAAGCTACGCCTAATATTCCTATTCCATCAATTTTCATTCAACAAGCAATGAACTTTGAATTACCAGCGAATATGCGTAAAATGCGACAAGTGCTTTGTAAAGACCAATAAGCAAATATACAGCCAAATTGCACATTTTTTACTTGAGAGTGTCATTAGTCATTAGTCTTTTGTCTTTTGTAAAAAATATTTCACGAAAAAACGCAAAGAAGCTTTAGCTTACAGCAGTTTTCATGTATTTAGACCACAGTCTTGTTTCTTCTTTTCTTCCTTTGCGTCTTTGCGTCTTTGCGTGAGATAAAAATAGTGTGGTTCATTTACCTGAAAATCGCTGTAACTTTGCGTTTTTGTGTTGGATACTTTTAGACAATCCAAAATCCTATTCAATACTGTTCGATTAAGATTTTTTGATGAAAATTCTAGATCGCGTCTCTTCCCTTAACCGAAGAGTATTGAAATCCTATCAGCCGGTAAACACCTCAACTGGTAAACGACTAAAGGAAAGACGTTCATTTTGCACATCGACAAAGATGGTGTCACCGTCGTTGAATTCCCCGCGCAGTATGGCTTTGGCAATTTGGGTTTCTAACTCCCGCTGAATCGCCCGTTTTAGTGGACGCGCCCCATATACGGGGTCATATCCTACTTCTGCTAAAAAGTCAAGAGCAACATCGGAGAGTTTGAGAGAAATCTTGCGATCGCCAAGTCTTTTACGTAGTCTTTCCACTTGCAATTGCACAATTTGCCGTAATTCTTTCTTATTCAAACCGTGGAAGATGATGATTTCGTCAATCCGATTGAGGAATTCTGGACGGAAGCTATTTCGCATCGCCTCCATCACTCGACGGCGCATTTCGTCGTAGTGAGCGTTATCGCCAGCAATATCGAGAATATACTGAGAACCGATGTTGCTGGTCATGATGATAATAGCGTTCTTGAAGTCCACTTTATGACCTTGGGCATCAGTGACACGACCATCATCAAGAATTTGCAGGAAGATATTAAATACATCGGGGTGTGCTTTCTCGATTTCATCAAAGAGAATCACCGCATAAGGACGACGACGAATCGCTTCGGTTAGTTGTCCCCCTTCTTCATAACCTACATATCCTGGAGGCGCACCGATCAGCCTTGAGACGGCGTGTTTCTCCATATATTCCGACATATCGATTCGCACCAGTGCTTCTTCAGTGTCGAACATATAGGCCGCCAAAGCTTTTGCTAATTCGGTTTTACCTACACCCGTGGGCCCCAGGAAAATAAAGCTAGCGATGGGACGATTGGGATCGGCTAACCCAGCACGCGATCGCTGAATTGCATCGGCTACGGCTGTGACTGCTTCTTCTTGTCCAACCACGCGATGGTGCAATTCATCTTCTAAATGCAACAGTTTTTCTTTCTCTGATTCCACCAACTTGCTAATGGGAATTCCTGTCCATTTAGAAATAATTTCAGCAATATCAGCTTCGGTGACTTCCTCGCGCAACAGAGATTTGCCGCTTCTTTGGGCATTTGCTAATTCGTTCTCTACTGCTTCTAATTGGCGATGTAAATCAGTTAATTTCCCATATTTGAACTCAGCAGCCCGATTGAGATCATAGTCGCGTTCTGCTTGCTGAATCTCTAAATTCACCCGTTCAATTTCTTTTTTAACGGACTGAATTTTGTCAATGATATCTTTTTCAGATTGCCATTGGGCGTTGAGAGTACTTTGTTCTTCTTTGAGGTCAGCAATTTCTTTTTCTAGTCTTTCGAGACGTTCACGAGAAGCGGCATCACTTTCTTTTTGGAGCGATAACTTCTCCATTTCCAATTGCAGAATCTTGCGGTCAATTTCGTCGAGTTCTTCTGGTTTGGAGGTAATCTCCATTTTTAATCTAGCAGCGGCTTCATCTACTAAGTCAATGGCTTTATCTGGTAAAAAGCGATCGCTAATATAACGACTCGATAATATCGCCGCCGCAACTAAAGCACTATCAGAAATCTTCACCCCGTGGTGGTTTTCATAACGTTCTCTCAAGCCGCGCAAAATCGAAATCGCATCTTCGACACTGGGCTGATCCACATAAACTTGCTGGAAACGTCTTTCCAGTGCCGCATCTTTTTCGATATATTTGCGATATTCATCCAAAGTTGTCGCCCCAATACAGCGCAATTCACCCCGCGCCAACATTGGTTTTAACAAGTTACCAGCATCCATTGCACCTTGGGTAGCACCAGCACCGACGACGGTGTGAATTTCATCAATAAATAAAACAATATTGCCGCCAGATTCGGTAACTTCTTTTAGTACTGCTTTCAGACGTTCTTCAAATTCACCCCTAAATTTTGCTCCTGCAATTAAAGCACCCATATCTAAAGCAATTAACTTGCGGTCTTTGAGGGACTGGGGAACATCACCAGCGACAATGCGCTGTGCTAATCCTTCAGCGATCGCAGTTTTGCCAACACCCGGTTCACCAATTAATACAGGGTTATTCTTAGTACGACGAGAGAGAATTTGCACAGTCCGACGAATTTCATCATCCCGCCCAATCACTGGATCAAGTTGACCTTTACGGGCTGCTTCCGTGAGGTCACGTCCATATTTTTCCAGTGCGTCATATTTGCCTTCTGGATTTTGGTCGGTCACTTTTTGGCTCCCACGAATTTGTTTAATAATATTTTTTAGTTTCTTTTCGTCTAAACCGAATTCTTGAAATAAACCTTTGCCAAAGCGGTCGTCTTTAGCATAAGCCAGCAATAAATGTTCAATTGAAATATATTCGTCTTGAAATTCCTGGCGATATCCGTCTGCGCGATCTAGAAGTGTATCCAAACTGCGTCCTAAGTATACGGAAGTACTGTTGCCGGAGACTTTCGGCTGACGTTGGATAAAATTATCGGTGCGATCGCGGAGTTTTTGCAAGTTAACACTGGCTTTCGTCAAGATACTGCTGGTTAGTCCATCTTGTTCTAGCAGTGCTTTCATCAAATGTTCGCTTTCAATCTGCTGTTGTTGATATTGCTTGACAATATCCGGCGTGTGGGCGATCGCTTCCCAGGCTTTTTCCGTAAATTGGTTTGGATTAGTAGGTTGCATAAGCTATTCGATAAACCACTTTAGGGGGACAAGGCACACAGAGCAATATTCTCTGATAAAGATATTGTAAAAACAGGTAAGCCCTTAGCTGGATCGGTCTTCACGTCTTTGTAGAGTAGTAGTATTACCGCCCTTGCTGGTTTTTCGTCACCTGTTGCTTCGCGTGCAAACATTTTTCTAGACACAAAAGCGATCGCCCTAAGCATCCTACAGACTCTACTCTAGATTTAATTTAAATTAACTGATTACTGATATAGGACTCATATTTGATTTCTGAAATACACGTAGGGGAGCCAGCCGTGTGGGCGGGTTTCCCGACTTGAGCGGACTGGCGTTGCGTTACGCCAAAGGCTAACGCACCAGTTAACGATTTAGGTGCGTTAGGCTACGCCATAACACACCCTACAGATACTTAGATTTTTTCAGAAATCAAATCGGATTCCTATATTAGTAAATTTCTGTTAACTGAGTGCTAGCAAATGAATATAATAATTTTTTGACAGTAGGGGCGATCGACACACCCAAACAATCAAAGAAACATCCTCTTTCCCCACTTCCCACTCCCTCTATTTCTTCAGAGTCATAGGTACTTGTATTGATAACTTGAGTAGAATAAAGATATAGTATGATGATCTTTACCGATCAAAATTTTGTCAGTAAATGCATAAAATCTGAAAATAAACCAGTAAATTTATTTATCCTTATTTAATAGTGATGAAAAACGTGAAAAATTTTCCAATAAGAGGTTTAACAGCCGAAGAACGCCAATTTCCGTATTCATTTGGTGATTGTGATTGACACCAAGTAGTTAAAAAATCTGGGTTACTAGGGTCTGGTGCATAAATAGCAATACCACATCCATCCAGAAGCGGCATGATATTATGTGTTTTTTCAATAAATTGCTCTAATAATCGCTTCAGTGATTCATGAATATTTGGATTTACATCCAACTTAGGCAGCAGTAATAGTAATGAATCATCTAATTCGTTAAGCTTGATGGCGATTTGATGTGCTTTGTGATAATGTCTTGCAGTCAATAAAAGCGGTAACAGAGTAATCAAAAAAGCTAAAACCAAAATCCATAGCCTGATTGTTACTGATTGACTAATTAAAGACCATAACTTTTCTGGAAAAGTTTTATTTACTTGGCTGGTGATAATACTACGGTGATTTGGTGACCCATTAGTTGTGGGAGTGGGGAGTGGGGAGTGGGGAGATGAGGGAGACGCGGGGACACGGGGACGCGGGGAATGACCAATAACAAATGACTAATGACTAATGACAAAAAAACAAAAATTTCCTTACTTACTCGGTTCTAAGTGGACAGCACAGCAAAAAGTTGACGGATGGAGACACTTCCAAGTAGTCAACCGTAAAAATCAGAGTAAGTGGGTATACGCTGAAATGGTGGCTGCGTGCGATCCCAAAGTTCGTTTTTGGATAAATGCCAAATTATTACAAGATAACTCCCAGTGGCAAGCTGGCTGGCAAACATTACAGGAAATTGAAGAACTAGAAGATGATGTGTCTTGATTGCTAGAAACAGATAAACTGAAATAAATTTCAAGTAATATATGCCTTTAGGTTACTTGACATTTTAACTAATGTTTTAATTTGACATTGATGGTGGAGTTTAGGCGATCGCACAGCAGATTTCAAGGAAAGTGAAGTACACAAATTAAGTCTGGTAGCCAGGGATAAAGCCTGTTTTAATTCTGAATTCTGAATTCTGAATTCTGTTAGCGTAGCGGGGCGTAGCCCATTCTGACTTCTGACTTCTGCTGTAATTTTCACGCTAAAGTTTCTGGATCGACACCAAAGGCTTTTAAACTTTCCACCAAGATTTTTACCCGTTGTTCTGATTCCACGCGCTGCTGTTCTTCAAAAGCTGCGCGTTCTTCCAGTTCTCGGATGCGTTCTTCTGGTGTCAAGAATCTCTGTCCTTCCTCGTCATACCAATACAGCCACTCCCGCACTATACCTTGATAAATTCCTCGTTCTCGCCCAATTCCTAAACCAATTTCTGGTAGCCAAACAGGGCTTCCTGACATTAAAGTATATTCCCCATCAATTAAGCGATATACTTCCAAGGGCGACTTTTTGCGCCGCAGGGGATTGTACACAACGTAGTATAAAATTCCTAATTCTTTGGCATAGAATTCTTTCTTGGTAGTGTATTCTCCTCGATGAATTTGGGAAACAACTTCTAGTGCTAAAATTGGCAGCTTTTTTTCTTCCCACAATACATAACTCAGGCGTAAGTCTAATCCTTGGGAGAAGGCTTTGCCTACATCAATGAAACGTTGAACTCCTAAGCTGAGAAACCCATCAGGGACGATCGCTGGTTTGTCTGGGTGATAATAAATACCCATATTGACGCCAAAAAACCAATCCCAGCGATCGCACCAAGCTAAAGCCAGTATGGTTTTCAGTAGGCCAGGAATTGAATTTTGTAGTTCATTATCCACAGGAGTATCATCTGAGTCTGGTAGTTCTTCGGAAGAAGGCAAACAGTGCAGCGGATTGTAGTTTAACATTACGGGTTTTGCTACATCTGATTCTAAATAAATTGTAGAAAATCTATTGATGTGCGATCGCATAGTAACAATCAAAAACTATTTTGAGCGTAGGCGTAGCCCGTCGGAGTGATCGCTTTGTGTTTTTCTCAGTATTTAAACATAATTTCAAGTGTAAAATCTTTTAAATACGTAAATTTTCGGTACTGACTACTAGAGTGTCTAACTGACAATAGCAAGAAAGGGCAGAAGATTTTTCAATGATTCAAAAAATCTTGTGCAGTTGGAATGCCCTATTCTTAATTCGTACCGAAGTATTAGATATGTCATTACAAATTCCTTCACGAGTTTTAATTAAACGCTTCTTAACGGTTTTTTTGCCGTTATCAGCGTTAGTTGGAGGTGTTTTAGGGACTATCTATTACCAACACATACAAACCGAGAAAGTTGTACTAAAAACGAATGAATTCCGCAAAATAGATTTACAAAAAAAACTCATCAGCACAGACTTTCGCTCGGTTGTCTCAGATTTGATGGTAATCTCTAGCCAAAACGAGCTAGAGGGAATCTTAGAAAAAGCCGATGGAGAACAACAAAAACTCGCCCAAGAATTTTTATTAATTTCTCGATATAAAAAACTTTACGACCAAATTCGCTTTTTGGATGAATTAGGTAAGGAAGTTGTTAGAGTCAACTTCAACCAGGGAGAACCACGAATTGTCCCCGAAGAAAAACTGCAAATTCAAGCCAAGCGCTACTGGTTTAATGACACTTTGCGGCTAAACCAAGGACAAGTATTTGTCTCTCCCCTCGATCTCAACATTGAACGAGGGCAAGTTGAACAACCCGTCAAGCCAATGATCCGCTTTGGTACTCCCGTTTTCGATCGCCGTGGAAACAAGCGAGGCGTTGTAGTGTTAAATTATTTCGGTGCCAAACTGCTGGATAATTTTAACCAAGCCCTCACTAACACCTCCAGCCAAGGAATGCTGCTGAATGCTGACGGCTACTGGTTAAAAGGGGCAAAGTCTGAAGATGAATGGGGATTTATGTTTCCCGAACGCCAAAACCGGACTTTTGGCAAGGCTTTTCCCCTAGCATGGCAGCAGATTTCTCAAACAGAATCGGGACAATTCCAAACTGCTGAAGGAATGTTCACCTTTACAACAGTCTACCCCCTGGCGGAAGGGCAAAAATCCAGTACAGGAGCCGGACAGGCTTTTGCAGCAAGTAAAAATCAAATTGACACTAAATCCTATTACTGGAAGATTGTCTCGTGGGTGTCGCCACAAACGTTGACGACCAAATCAAACCAATTTTTGAATCAATTACTACTGTTATATGCCGGCTTAGTAGGACTAATTGGCATTGGTTCTTGGCTACTGGCAAAAGCTAGCGTCAATCGTCAGATGTCCCAGATAGAGTTAAGGCAGTCTGAAACTCAGCTGCGAGAGCTAGTTGAGCGAGAAAAAATCCTGAAAACTCGTTTATCTAGTCAAATTCGTAACTCGCTGGATTTAAATACAATTTTAAGTACAGTAGTGGGTGAAGTTCGAGAACTGCTCCAGATTGACAGATGCCAGTTTCTTTGGTGTCACACAGAAAATGAATCTACAAAATTTGAACTGAGTCAGGAAGCCTGCGCTCCCGATTTGCCAGAACCCTTGGGCGACTCTCCTATGGAGATGCTGAGTCAGGCTGTTATTGGGGGGAATTTGCTGCGCTTGGATGATATTGCCACAGATTCCGGGCTTGATATCAAAAATCGGGATTTACTGATGGCTTTGGGCTGGAAATCTCTATTATTAGTTTCAGTTTATACTCAGTCTGGCTGTTTGGGTGTGATTGTCTGCGAACATAGTAGAGGGCTGCGTTCCTGGAGTGATGATGAGGTGGAATTGATTCGAGGCGTGGCTGACCAGTTAGCGATCGCCATTGACCAAGCACAATTGTATAATCAAAGCCGTGCTGCCACTGCTGCCGCCACTGCCCAGGCAGAACAACTCAACCAAGCTTTACACAATCTCAAACAAACCCAAGCCCAACTGATTCAGACTGAAAAAATGTCGAGTTTAGGTCAATTAGTCGCTGGGGTAGCTCATGAAATTAATAACCCAGTTAACTTTATCTACGGTAACCTGACCTATGTAAATGAATATACACTGGGCTTGTTGGAATTGGTAAAACTCTATCAAAAGTCTAATGCTCATTGCACAAATGAAGTGCAAGCTCATATAGAAGCGATCGAGCTTGATTTTATAATTGAGGATTTACCTAAAATGTTAGCTTCTATGAAAATAGGAGCTAATCGCATTCGTGAAATAGTTCTATCTTTGCGGAATTTTTCTCGACTTGACGAAGCCGAAATGAAGCCTGTCAACATTCATGAAGGCATTGATAGTACACTACTAATTTTACAAAATCGCCTCAAACAAACCTCTGGAAATTCTGGCATTGAAATCATCAAGGAATATGGCGATATTCCTTTAGTAGAGTGCTATGCCGGACAACTCAATCAAGTGTTTATGAATCTGATTAGTAATGCCATTGACGCCCTAGATAGTTATAACAGTCAGCGAACACCTGAGGACATAAAAGCGAAGCCTAGCCAAATTTTAATTCGTACTAATTTACGTAACTTGGATCGTATAACTATACAGATTGCAGATAATGGTTCTGGAATAACACCAGCAATTAAACAACGATTATTTGACCCTTTCTTTACCACAAAACCCGCAGGTAAAGGTACAGGATTAGGATTAGCAATTAGCGCTCAGATTGTCACAGAAAAACACAATGGAGCTATTTGGTGTGTTTCAGAACCCGGACAGGGAGCAGAATTTTGGGTTGAGATTCCAATTAAGCAAAACTGGGAATTAGTTACTGCAAATGTTACAACTATAACAGTCATAAATCACTAAAAATTAAAATTATCATCTGCAATCAATTGATGAGCAATATTAACGATCGCGCTGATTTTGATAGTCCTTGGAAAGAAATTATAGAAGCTTATTTCCCCCAAGCAATGCATTTCTTTTTTCCCGAAACTTCTGCATTAATTGATTGGGAACGTCCCTATGAATTTCTCGATAAAGAATTTCAACAAATAGCTCGTGAAGCTGAACAGGGGAAGCGATATGCCGATCAATTGGTCAAAGTTTGGCAAATTCAAGGGGAAGAACTTTGGTTATTAATCCATGTAGAAATTCAGGCACAAAAAGAAGATAACTTTCCCAAGCGGATGTTTACCTACAACTTTCGCATATTTGACCGCTTTGATCGACCAGCAATTAGCCTTGCAATTCTCTGCGATTCAAACCGCGAATGGCGACCAAGCAATTACAGTTACAATTATCCCAATACTCGCTTAATGTTTGAATTTGGCAGTATTAAACTTTTGGATTACGAAAATCGTTTTCACGAGTTAGAAAATAGCGATAATCCATTTGCAACTGTCGTTATGGCGCATTTGAAAACGCAGCAGACACGCTCATCACCTAAACAACGCAAAATATGGAAATTTAGATTAATTCGCAGACTATATGATTTGGGTTTAGAAGAGCAGGATATTCGTAATCTGTATCGATTTATCGATTGGGTTATGATATTACCAAAGGCATTAGAAAATCAGTTTTGGCAAGAGTTTAAGCAATTTGAGCAGGAGCGCACTATGAGATATATAACTACAGGTGAGCGCATCGGCTACGAGCGCGGAAAACAAGAAGGTAGACAAGAAGGTAGACAAGAGCTTATTTTAAGGTTACTACAAAGACGAGTGGGAGAATTATCACCAGAATTGCAAGAGCGCATCAAATCTCTGTCTTTAAATCAATTAGAAACTCTTGGTGAAGCTTTGTTAGATTTTACTGCTATGGAAGATTTACTTAACTGGTTGCAAACAAATCAATCAGCTTAAAATTTATTTTCATGGGAATTGGAAAAAATATATCTACTCACTTATAGCAGTTCACCAGTTCCATGAGTTTTTTTACTTGACCCAATCAGAAAGTAATAAAAAGGGCAGGTAGAAAACCCGCCCTCAAAGTAATTTGAATTTAAACTAAACTAGCGATCGCTACCTAATTAGCAATTTCCGGCGCACTCAAAGAAACCTTTGGTACTTCTGGTTTTTGTTGTGCTAATGTCGGTACTGAATTACGCAATCTTGCTGTCAATTGTACAGTTGTGGCGTCGTACATTTGAGTGAGCAATTTCGGATAGAAACCAATACCAATAATTGGTACTAACAAACAGGCAATAATAAATACTTCACGGGGTTCAGCATCTATCAAAGCTTGGTGAGAAACTAATTCTTCGTTCTCTTGGCCGTAGAAAATTTCTCGCAACATTGACAGCAGATAAATCGGAGTTAAAATCACCCCAACTGCCATCAAGAAGACTACGATAACTTTAAAGGTAGAGCTATAAGCATCGCTAGTCGCAAAACCAACAAATACCATTAATTCTGCTACGAAACCGCTCATTCCTGGCAACGCCAAAGATGCCATTGAACAGGCGGTGAACATGGCGAAAATTTTCTGCATCCTCTTACCGACACCACCCATTTCATCCAACATCAGGGTGTGTGTCCGGTCATAGGTTGCGCCTACGAGAAAGAACAAACTCGCCCCAATTAACCCGTGAGAAACCATTTGCAATACTGCTCCACTTAATCCCAAATCGGTAAAGGAAGCAATCCCAATGGTGACAAAGCCCATGTGAGAAATTGAGGAGTAGGCAATTTTTCGCTTCAGGTTGCGCTGGGCAAAGGATGTCAGGGCAGCGTAGATGATGTTAACTACCCCCAAAACGATCAACACAGGGGCAAAATAAGCGTGGGCATCAGGCAGCATTTGGGCATTCATCCGAATCAAGGCGTAACCGCCCATTTTCAGGAGAATACCTGCTAATAACATATGCACAGGTGCTGTAGCTTCGCCGTGGGCATCAGGTAGCCAGGTGTGCAAGGGAATAATCGGCAACTTGACGGCGTAGGCAATCAGGAAGCCAGCATAAAGTACAAGTTGGAAATTCAGGGCGAAATCTTTGAGGGCGAGCGATCGCATATCGAACGTCACCGTATCGCCGTAAAATCCCATTGTCAGGGCAGACAGCAAAATAAACAGCGAACCGCCAGCGGTGTATAAAATAAATTTAGTCGCTGCGTATTGTCGCCTTTTGCCTCCCCAAATCGACAGCAGAAAGTATATCGGCACCAGTTCCAGTTCCCACACCAGGAAAAATAGCAGCATATCCTGGACGGCGAACACGGCAATCTGACCGCCATACATCGCCAGAATCAAGAAGTAAAATAGCTTGGGCTTGAAGGTTACAGGCCAAGCCGCTAAAATCGCCAGCGTGGTAATGAATCCAGTCAAAATAATCAGAGGCATGGACAAGCCATCTGCCCCTACCGACCAATTCAAATCGAGTTGTGGTACCCAGGGGTAACTCTCCACCAACTGCAAATCTGGATTGGAAAAATCGTACCCAGTATAAAAAGCGTAAACAATCAGTGCAAAATCTATCAGCCCCACAATCAGGGAGTACCAGCGCACTGTCTTGCCGTCTTTATCTGGGATGATGGGAATCAGTAGTGACGCCGCTATCGGAAACAGAATAATCGTCGTCAGCCAGGGGAAAGTAGCTGTATTCATCGCAATTTGTCTGCTATCAAAATCATGTTTGGCAAAAAGTCACTAGTTATTAACTAACAGCTTTTTGGGGATTTGCTCTTCCTCGTTAGGTTGATTTAATTAAATTGGCAATCCCCGATTTTTTCTCTTGGGAGTCTATTTTGACACTTGGGAGTGCGGAATGTGGATTAGGATACTCCCAGTCAAGCCAAAAATTGACCCTCAACAAAGCCGCTAAACTAGAATTCTAGCGACGGGACAGCGTAGCCCAACCCAGGCGATCGCTAAAAATACATCATGCTGTTTGCTGGTTGTCGAAAAAAGGGATTTGGTGCAAAAAGCATGAGAGGAGAAACAACCCTATGATAATGGCACAAATTGAAAGTCAGATTCGTTATCTTACAAACGCAGATGGACAAACAACAGATGTACTCGTCCCCGTGGAACTTTGGCAACAGCTTATGAGTTCCATAAATTCTGTATATTTAGGACTTACGCATTGACATAAAAGCAAAAATGGCAGATAGAGTTTTCAAAGCTTTTATCTAGGTTTTTCAATCAGATTTTGGCGATCGCCAGCAATCAAAAGCAACCTCCAAAAGCCTGGAACAACGTATTTACGTTGATACACAAAATAGTTCTTTTGTACAGTGCGTAAGTCCTAATATTTTATTTTTTGGAAGTCCCTAATTAATTAACCACCAAGATCGGGTCTAACGGCAAAATTGAGCCGCCGCAAATAACTTCCGTCTCTTGCAGACTGCCTTTCGGCGATCGGCTCTAACGCCGTGTTAGCCTGGTTCATCGCTAAGCATTTTAATAATATGTTTGGCAAGTTGCTCCTTGATTTCTCTATGTCTGGGAACGGCTTAATAAATTTTTGTTATTGGATTCTGATACCAATCATGTTTGCCACCATGACGAACGAAAATACAACCCATTTCTTCAAGCTTACTGATTAAGTCTCTTCGTTTCATGAGACTTCAAGTTCTGCAACTCTGCGAATATTTTGGATAGTTCCACTTGTTAATTCACTGTAAATATCGAGTAGATTTTCTCTTAGCTCCTCTTCGGTTTCACCCTGAGTCCAATAATCAGGATATTCTTCGAGATAACCTAACCACACATCATCATCTTGCCAGTAAATGCATTTCTTGTTTACCATTCGCCTATTCGCTGCCTTTTTCTGAACCAGGGAAATTTAACCTACTTATGCTTAGATCCTCGATCGCCAGATTACCTTATCGATCTTAACTGACGATTAAATTCTTTAAACCAACTTTCTTGTGAGCAAAAAGTTCCCCTATCACCTTCAAGCAAAACACCATAGTCCCTGCTTCTCACCTAAAATTATTCACGGCTACCGTCAAAAATTTACCCGAAAAAAGCCGCTAAACTAGGGTTTTGGAGATGCGATCGCCTAGTCCAACCCAGGGGTCGCTAAAAATACACGATGCTGTTTGCTGATTGTCAAAAAAGCGATTTGGTGCAAAAAAGCATGACAGGAGAAGCAACAATAATGATAATGGCACAAATTGAAAATCAGATTCGTTATGTCACCAACGCAGATGGAGAAACAACAGATGTACTTGTCCCTGTAGAACTTTGGCAACAGCTTATAAGTTCCATAAATTCTGATAACGCCAGTGGTTTAGCTTGGATTGATGAACAAGAGCCAAAAGCACAAATATTAGCTGACCTACAAGAGTCTGTGCGACAAGTAGCAGCAGGACAAACTTTCCCAGTTTCAGAGCTTTGGAACGAGATCACAGCTTAGTACGATCGCTCTCACCACTACAATAGGCGATCGCACTGCAAGATTAAGGATTAATTTTTAATAGAGGAAGTGTGATTACCTGCGATCGCTTCACAAGGTTGTGTATTTTCAGCACAAAACTTTTAGCTAGGACGCTGGATCTCAAAACGAAAAAACCATTGAGCAGGTTGAGAAATATTTTTACGATAAATTTCTATGTAAGCACTATATTGACCATTTTCAATCGGTTGACCACTAGGCCAGAATTTATTTATACTGCCACAAGGGTAACCACCTTCAAAAAAACAGTAGGGAGAACGTTTTTCAGTGTGATTGTAGATTTCATTGTCCTTCCCAGTATCTTGATTACTATTTCTAATAGAAATTTCAATTCTTTCAATACCGTCACCATCTTTAGTACCTTTGCTAGGGTCCCAGACTTTCACTTGGAAACATACTTCCCTCCTGAAGCGGGCTATGAGTGGGGTAGGATCGGGAGAATCTTCTTGAGCAACATTAGATTCTTCTGGAATTAGAATACTACCCTTAACAGTATTTGTATCACCGCCAGGTTTTGGTCCTTTTAATCTTGGTTGATTTCCACAATGGGCCGAGTTTTTACTCTTATTCGTATCGGTAGTTGCTGTTACGAGATCAAACCTAAACATAGGTAAAAGAATTAGACTTATAAAATATCCCGCCAAACAAAACCGATAAATAATATGTTGTTTTTTCATATCTCATCCTCTTTTTATCAACTTGATATTATCTTCACAATACTTAACAATATTTTGGTTAAGAATATAGTCATTTGGTGCTTTTTCACCTTGATTCTTACAGGATAGGAAAGCTTCACTAGCTTTTTGGCTCATGTTTAAAAATTTTTCTGTATCTTCTCTACCAAGATGTAGTTTTGCATCTAGCCAATAGACTAAACCTAAATTAGAATACGCTTGCGCTAGTAATCGATATTTTTTAGCTATCTTCAAAGGTTCGATAATTTCCTGAGTTATCTCAAAAGCTTTCTTTTGCCATTCTTCTGCTTTTTCGTACTGATAAAAATTTAATTCAGTGTCTCCCTTCAAATACCAGGCGTAGCCTAACCCAAGAGATGCTGCATACTTTGACCAGTCGTCATGCTGAGACTGTGGTAATTGTTTAAGAGCTTTTTCATAGGAGGCAATTGCTTTATTTAACTCTGCATCTCTATTTGACTCTGCATCTCTTTTTTTCTGAAGTTCAGAGCGTCTATTTGGAGCTACACTCTTGAAATCTTTATCTATTTTATCTATTTCATCGTAGTACCATTCTGCACGGGTAAGATAAACGCTTCCCAGCCCAATATGTGGTTTGATGTATTCATTATTGAGTTGAGTCGCGTTGTTAAATGATTCCTCTGCCTGCTTAGCATATTCCTTTGCAACATTCAGACTTATGTTGGAAGTTTTAGGCGAGTTTGCAGCAAACAAAGCAACTTGTCCTAAACAGTAATAGAAAACTTCTTGACCTTCTTCTCCTTCTCTCCACTCTTTTTCCAGGGTATTTGCTACCTGTTGAAAAAGAGCCTGAATTTTTATTTTATTTTGATCAGTATCAATATAACTTAAGTAAGTAATTAGCCAAAATAATGGTTTTACTTTGGAAAGCAAAACGTTTCCTATCTTTAGGTTATTCCTCACATCAATTAGAGTAGGCTTTCCAATTGGATCGCCTTTCAAATCAAATACATCAATGAAACCAGAACTCGCAGTTGAACTCGATTCATTGTTAGGAAAAAAATAGAAACTTAGGGTAAAAATTTTATTGTTTTGGTTATCAGTTTCAGTTATGTAACCATAGAGAAGTAATTTAGCGTTAATTTTCTTCATCAATGATTTAAGCTTTTTTTCAAATCCTTCAATAGAGTCAGCATTAATGTATTTATTAGGTTTTGAAATCTCCCACGAAGACGTATCAATAATAGTTTGTTGCTTTTTTTGAGCCTCTAAACTCTTTATTAGCCATTCACTGAACATCTTACCATCGTTAGATATTTGCAATTTTCCATTGCGATTAATTGTTGCAAAATCAGTTACGGCGACATTATAAGTACCCGTCATTACCGGAGGATTGTGCCGTCGCCAAATATATAAACTAATAGTCAATAGAAAGATAATAGACAGAGAAAATAAAATAACGGGTTTTCGAGTCCAAAAAGGAGGGCTAACGATCTGAGTCCATTTTCGGTAAATCTTTTGATGAAACTTCTTATTCTCCTTTAATTTAGACAAAATTAGTTGCTGCTCATGTGGAGATGCTGTGAGTTCTTTGGGCTGAAATAGAAGAGGAATTGGTGTTGCACGACCTCCCAAATCCGAGCTTGTATCTCTAGAAACACTAACAATGCCACAAACTTTACCTGTTCGCACATTAAGTAACGGTGAACCACTATAGCCTTCCTGAATATGACCTTCTTTCAGCTTCAGAACAATCACATCATCTTGAAAGCTCTTTCCTTCATACTTGGTAGTTGCAGAATCGCCACCAGAGTAAATTTCTGTACCATAACCTTGTGGATAACCAAAGGTGTACAGAGAGTCTCCTATCTGGGGAAAAGAGTTATCAAGATAGACACATTTATGAACAGGTGTTTTGCCCTCAATCTGCAAAAGAGCAATATCAACCGGTATTGGCACACGTAATCTGACTGTCGCTGTCAGTTCTTGCTTTCCTTCTCGACTTAACCAGAGAACCCCGACGTTATCACTTCCCTCAACGACATGGTAACAAGTTAGAATCCACCCACCAGGGGCTATGAAGAAACCTGTGCCAATTCCACTGGAGCTACTCAAGCGTACAGTACACTCTTGAAGCAATTTGTAGAGGTCTTGCCTAGCCATGCCCTCACCTCCTTAGCCCATTGCTACTTACTCCATTCCATCGTGATTTCCAGATTGGCTTTACCTGCTCCTTTGACGATCAAAGTTGTCAATTGACCTGACTCAACTGCCACTTCCAGACCCAATTTCACGCTTACTTTATCGGGTTGTACCGTTTGATTAATTTCCTTGAGAGTTATAGCCAGTTCGTTGGCTATAGACTTGATAGTATTGGTGACTTCTCGAAATGGTCTAGCCTGAAAAGCGACTCGTTGTTCACCAATAGATGTTGCTTCTACTTTGATAACTGTACCGTCTGAAAGTTCTACTGGAATGATTTTTGTGGGGAGATCCATACGGGTATTTTTAGATAACTTGCAGGCTCATTTTCAAAAACATCAAAGCAATACCTCCTGAATAGCCTGACGCTCAATTACCTCTAGACATCGACAGATAGTCTTTCGGTTGTATCGCTAGACGGAAGTTGCAGCTAGAAAATTTGTGTGTGTTTTCTGAAAAAGCATAATAGTCGGAATTTTTATGTATATTAACCTGATTTTGTACGCCAATAAAAGATTTTCAATAAAAAAGGAGTCTAAATTAGACTCCTAAAAAACTTAGGGGCGGACAGCCGCTAAAATCAAGTAACACCAAAAACGATCGCCAACCCCAAAACAGCCCCGAACACAATTAAGGCATAGAATTGAGCGCGACCGTTTTCTAAGTATTTCAGACCTTCACCACTAACGAGGGTGAAAAAACCTGTGAGGTTAACTGCACCATCGACAACGCGGAAGTCAACTTCCATAACTTGTCTAGCCACGCGACGCAAGCCCAAGACAAAAACACGATGGTAAATGTCATCAAAGTACCACTTGTTGAGGGATAATTCGTAAAGTGGTTTGATTTTAGCAGCGATCGCAGCTGGGTCAATTTTACCCCGCAAGTACATTAACAAAGCCAAGGTAATGCCAACCACGGAAATTGCCACTGAAGCACCCGCCATAATATAAAACTCTGTCGGGTCGAACTCGGCAGCTTTTTCTAAAACTTCCGAGAGGGTTTCAGTGGGTGGAAAGACAAATTCCTCGAAGTAATTGGCAAAGGGAGTTCCTAGCAAACCAATCAAAATCGAAGGTACTGCCAAAACCGCTAAAGGCAGAGTCATTGTCCACGGCGACTCGTGAGGAGAGTCGCTGTGATGCCCGTGGGAGTCATGGGAGTCATGGGAATCATGATGGCCACCAGTTGCCGCCAATTCTCCTTTTTTCATTGCCCCAGGGCCAAAATTCGGCACTGGTTCTTCTGACTCTAATTCCAGGACAATTGTCGCTGCCTTATTGAGTTTTTCCTTGATTTTCTCGTCATTTCCCCGGAATTTGCCTTCAAATGTCATGAAGTACATTCTAAACATGTAAAAAGCAGTAATCCCGGCGGTTAGCCAGCCAATCAACCAGAGGAATGGGTTAGCTTGAAAAGCTTGTCCCAGAATTTCATCTTTTGACCAGAACCCAGCGAAGGGTGGGATACCAGAAATTGCCAAGCAACCAATTAAAAAGGTAGTTGCCGTGACTGGCATATATTTCCGCAGTCCTCCCATCATCCGCATATCTTGGGCTAAGGCCGGGTCGTGACCAACGACACCTTCCATACCGTGAATTACGGAACCTGAACCCAAGAACAGCATCGCTTTGAAATAAGCATGGGTCATCAGGTGGAATAGTCCAGCACTGTAGGAACCTATTCCCATTGCCATCACCATGTAACCGAGTTGGGAAATGGTGGAATAAGCCAAACCCTTTTTGATGTCGTTTTGGGTAATGGCAATGCTTGCCCCCAAAAACGCCGTAAATGCCCCAGTAAAGGCAATAACGTTCATTGCTGCTGGGACATGTTCAAATACTGGGTACATCCGGGCTACCAGGAAAACACCCGCTGCCACCATTGTTGCCGCGTGAATCAAGGCAGAAATGGGGGTGGGGCCTTCCATTGCATCTGGTAGCCAGACGTGGAGAGGGAATTGGGCAGATTTCGCCACTGGACCCAGGAAAACTAAAATCGCAAACAGGACAGCAAGCAAATTGCTGATGGAACCTGTTTCTACGAGTTGGGCTAGGCGATCGCCCATAATGTTAAAATCAAAGCTTCCCGTTGCCCAGAACAGCCCTAAAATTCCCAGCAAAAGACCAAAGTCGCCCACGCGGTTGGTTACAAATGCTTTTTGAGCGGCATCTGCTGCTGACTTGCGATCGTACCAAAAGCCGACCAGCAAGTAGGAACACATCCCGACAAGTTCCCAGAATATATAAATCTGTACTAGGTTGGGGCTAAGCACCAGACCTAACATTGAAGAGCCAAACAAACTGAGATAAGCATAAAACCGCACGTAACCGGGATCGTGAGCCATGTAGCCATCGGTATAAACCATGACTAATAAGGCTACTGTTGTCACAATCACCAGCATTAGGGCTGTCAGGTGGTCAACAGTGTAGCCCATGCTCAGGTGAAAATTGCCTGCCGCAGCCCACTCCAGAGTGTGGGTATAAGCCGGATGTCCTTGAACTTGACTCCACAACAAGGCAAACGACAGCGCCATAGCCGCTCCCATTAGGGAGATAATGACTACAGCATTCAACTGCCGCAGGCCGTTTGTCACCTGATTCAACGAGATTAACCCTAGACCGACCAGCATTGCCCCGAAAAGAGGTAATACCGGAATCAGCCAGGCATACTGATAGATTACTTCCATCACTGACGCCTACTTTTAGAATTCTTGACTAGCGTGTCGGAACTGTTAACAATTGTGACACACACCCTTTAGGATAAAATAACCCACCCAAAGCTGATTGGGTGGGGTATTAAGCATGGTTTTAGATTTGGGCATTGGGCATTGGGCATTAGGAAGGGGGAAAGGGAAAGGGGTAAGGGGGAAAGGTTAAATTTATCCCTTTACCCTTTACTCTTTAACCTTTTCCCCTACCTCCCCATCTCCCCCATCCCCATACCCCATGCCCCATTCCCATCAAGCTGACTGACGCTCCAAGTCAACCGTTTTGGAACCCTTGTAGATTTTAGGGCAACTGCTGTAGCTGACTTTGATATCTTCTAAAGCTAGACGTAAATCTTCTCTGCCACGAAAACCTTCCAAGCGATGCCGAATGCTGCCATTTTCAATCAATAGTAGAGTGGGCAGTGATTTGAGCTTATAAGTAGTAGACAATTTAAAATTTTGATCGGCGTTAACCACGACCAATTTAATTTCTTCGCCGCATTGGGCTTGAAATTGCAACAAAAGTGGGTGGATAATCCGACACAACCCACACCAAGGGGCTTCAAAATTAACTAAAACAGGAATTGGAGATTCTAAAACTTCTTGAGTAAATGTCCGCTCACTAACCGACAACACCATGACGCCTCTTGGATTATAGGGTTTTTATATCAAACTAGCTATCTATCTGCACTCAATTTATTTAGTGCTGAGTATCAAGTCCTGGAGCCACCTGCTCCATATTTCGTCTCCAAATATGGAGCAGGTGGCGTAGCTGAGTGGAACTCCATAACTAAAGTTAGAGGATTGATTGACTCTCACCGGACTAAAGTCACGGTGATTCAAACTGTTGTTCCGAATCAGGCTAAAGCCATCATTCTCCACAGTTATCTTTCAAGGGATTAACCCTGTGGGACAGTCAAAAGTCCCCTACCGT
>JAESFX010000234.1_pt1 | contig 39548 bp, 41 predicted proteins | sample 9269501 | NCBI WGS metagenome assembly JAESFX01 (sample SAMN14515570, study PRJNA621655) | algae metagenome | isolation source: Desmonostoc geniculatum HA4340-LM1 and co-occurring heterotrophs from cave... | place: USA: Maniniholo cave, Kauai, Hawaii | collected 2009-07-28
GCGGCAAGCGCTGGGCATAGTGGTTCTATGTCCGAGCTTGCCAACGCAGCAATGGGCAAAATGGGTCAAATCCCGAAGGGACGCCAAAATGGCTTCGATCTCGAAGCAAAATACCCTTGCCGGGAGAATGACTACCGGCGGCGGGCATTTTACTCCGATATCTTCGCCATTTTGGCGCCTCGGCGATGATATTTATGAGTTCCCGGCCTAAACAAGTCATCGCCAAAAAAGGTGCCGCCGTCGCGGACCCGTTAGCTCGTCCGGATGACCCGAAAAATAGGCAGGAGACAGGGAGAAAGATTCATGATTTACTCCCATTGTTAGTCGTCGAGTCTCACAAGAAGGAGAATAAGGTGAACAACAACCACATATCCGCGCTCCGCACGAAACATGCTGAAATCGAACAGAAATTGGAGCGTGAAGAAAACCGGCCCTTCCCCGACACCCAATTGATCCACACCCTCAAAAAGAAAAAGCTCACGATCAAGGACGCCCTGACGTTCGAGCGCCAGCCAGCTTAAAACAGCAATAAAATATAGGCGTAGGGGTATCGCCTGCCCAAACCGCCCGTGCTACGGGCGGTTGCATGGAAAGCGCGACCCAATCTGCCCGTAACATATTGACCGGCCTGCATGAGGTCATGGCTTCCAAAAACCATGCGCAGGCCAAGCTGAACCATGTCGTCAATATCATCGGCGAAGCGCTGACGAGCGAAGTTTGCTCGATATACCTTTTGCGCGACGGCGCACTGGAACTGTTCGCGACGCGCGGGCTGAACCAGGCTGCAGTGCACGTCACCCGGCTGGGGCTGGGCGAAGGCCTTGTCGGCACGATTGCCGAAAATGTCGAGACGTTGAACTTGGACGAAGCCGCATCGCACCCTAATTTCCGCTATGTGCCTGAAACCGGCGAAGAACGCTTCCACAGTTTTGCCGGCGTGCCCATCGTCCGTCTGGAGCGTGCGGTGGGCGTGCTGGCCGTGCAGCATGTCGAGCCACGCCGTTATGAAGAAGTCGAGATCGAGGCATTGCAGACCGTGGCTATGGTATTGTCCGAACTGATCGCCAACGCCGATCTGATTGACGACCCCACTGACGGCGACGGTAACGAAACCGGCACAATCAGCCTGACCGGCCTGCCGCTGGTAAAGGGGGCAGCGGCGGGCGTTGCCATTTTCCACCAGCCCACAGTGCGCATCGAACATACCGTCGCCGAAGACACCGAAGCCGAACGGCAGCGCGTCTATTCGGCTTTCGACAAGATGCGCGCGCAGATCGACCGCATGGCGAGCCAGATCGATTTCGGCACCGGCGGCGAGCATGAAGAGGTCATCGCGACCTACAAGATGTTCGCCTATGATGAAGGCTGGAGCCGCCGCATCAACGAAGCGATCGACAGCGGACTGACCGCCGAAGCTGCGATCGAGCGCGTCCAGCAACGCACAAGAATGCGGATGCGGCAGATCGACGATCAATTGCTCGCCGACCGGATGCACGATCTCGAAGATCTGTCGAACCGTCTGCTGCGCATCGTGTCGGGGCAGATGAGCACGGCGGCGCAATTAGGCCTCAAGAAGGACTCAATCCTGATCGCGCGCAATCTCGGCCCGGCCGAACTGCTCGAATATGACAAGCGCCGGTTGCGCGGCGTCATTCTCGAGGAAGGCTCGCTCACCGCGCACGTCGTTATAGTCGCGCGCGCCATGGGCATACCGGTACTCGGCCGGGTGCGCGGCATCCGCCACAAGGTCCGCGACGGCGACATGCTGCTCCTCAACGCCGACGAGAAAAGCGTCGTCATCCGTCCGGCGGCTGGCACCGAGGAAATTTTCCAGCATCAGTTGGTCGACCGGCAGAAAAAGAAGGCGCGCTATGCGGCGGCACGCGACGAGCCATCGGTTACCAAGGATGGCGTGCCGGTCACCTTGATGATCAACGCTGGTCTGCGCGACGATATGTCGGCGCTGGCGACGACAGGTGCAGAAGGCGTGGGCCTGTTCCGCACCGAATTCCAGTTCCTGATTTCCGCGACATTGCCGCAACGCGAGCGGCAGCAACGCTTTTACCGCGACATACTCGACGCGGCGGGCGAAAAGCCCGTCATCTTCCGCACGCTCGATATAGGCGGCGACAAGGCCCTGCCTTATCTGAAGGACGAGACCAGCGAGGAAGAAAATCCCGCATTGGGCTGGCGCGCTTTGCGGCTGTCGCTCGACCACGCCGGACTGATGAAAGCGCAGGCGCGCGCATTGATCGAAGCTTCTGGCGGGCGCGTGCTTAACGTCATGTTCCCGATGGTTTCGGAGCCTTGGGAATTCGATGCCGCGAAAGCGATATTCGAAAGCCAGATGGAATTTCTCGGACGGCAAAAGAAGCTGCTGCCGAGCAAAATCCGCTATGGCGCAATGCTCGAAGTTCCGGCGCTCGCCGAGACGCTCGACATGTTGCTGCCAAAGATCCAGTTCCTGTCGATCGGCACCAACGACCTGACGCAATTCCTGTTCGCCGCCGACCGCGCCGATCCGCGCCTTGCCGAACGCTATGACTGGCTGAGCCCGGCGATACTCCGCTTCATCAGGCGCGTAGTGAAGGCAACCGAAGGGCATGAGGTCGATGTCGCGGTGTGCGGCGAAATGGGGGGGCGCAGCCTGGAAGCATTGGCGCTGATCGGTGTCGGCATCAAGCGCCTTTCTATCACCCCGGCGGCGGTGGGTCCGGTCAAGGCCATGATCCGTTCGGCCGAACATGCTGGGGTTGCCGCGAAGATGGAAGAATTGCTGACAGCACCCACCGGAAATCTGCGCGAAGCGCTGTCGGCATGGGCGGCAAGCGAGGGCATTGAAACCGGCTGAACAGGCTCAATTTGCGGTGTAAAATGGTTTAGCCGCCATTGACATTGTTTTACAGACTGTCATTGTCCGGCCCGACCGCCCGGAGAGGCGAGGGTTGCATGGGTACTGGAGACTGGCGTGGGCGAAGATACCCCGAGCGAAGAAGAGTTCCGGTTTCACACCATTGGCGAACAGCTGAAGGCAGAGCGTGAGCGGCTTGAAATGAGCCTGTCCGATCTGGCCGCAAAAACACGGGTGCCGATGCGGCATCTCGATTCTATCGAAAAATCGGATTTCGGTGCATTGCCCGGCACCACCTATACGCTCGGCTTCGCGCGCTCTTATGCGAGTGCGGTGGGGTTGAACCCCGCGAAGGTCAGCACAGAATTGCGGGCCGAACTGGCGCAAGGCGGGCATGAAGGCTACCAGGCCCCGACGCAGAATTACGAGCCAGCCGATCCCGCCCGCGTACCTTCGCGCACGCTGGCATGGACCGCCGCCGCGCTCGGCGTCATCGTCGTTGCCGCTTATCTGGTCTGGCGCAGCATGGCCCTCGACGCGCCGCTTGAGGTCGCTGTGACGCCGCCAGTGGAACAAAAATCCGCGACCACAGCGCCTGCCACCCAAGCAACCGAAGCTGCACCAGTAGGCGGAGCGGTCGTGCTGACTGCAACAGATAATGTTTGGGTCAAGATTTACGACGCCGAGAACAAACGGCTCTACGAAAAAGAGATGGTGGCGGGCGACAGCTTCGCTGTTCCGACCGACGCCAACAAGCCGATGATCGTGACGGGCAGGCCGCAGGCGCTGAACGTGACCGTAGGCGGCAAGCCTGTTCCACCGCTGGGCGGCGCCGACAAGACGATTGCCGACGTCGAACTGACAGCAGCCTCTTTGTTGGCGCGTCCCGCCGCCCCGGCGGCGACGCCCGTTACGGGCAATTAGTCTTTTCCACCGTTTTGCGGAAACTTTACACCGGAACGGCGCGATGGGCCTTTATCGCACGAGTCCGGCAAGCTATAACATGGCCACGACATTGGGAACGGGGAGTAATATGATGACAGTTCGGCTCGCTTTGCTGGGCAGCGCGGCATTTCTGCTGTCCGTACCCGCCATCGCCCAGAATGCGAGCGTCGAAGTCCGTGTCGGCAAGCTCGAGAAGGAAATGCGCGCCGTCCAGCGTGAGGTTTTCCCCAATGGCGCGGGCAAATTTCTGGAGCCCGAAATCCAGTCGCCCAACGCACCCAAGACAACCACATCGTCATCGACCGCGACCGCAGACCTGATGGCGCGCGTCGATGCGCTCGAAGCGCAGCTTGCGACCCTGACCGGGCAGGTCGAACAGCAAGGCAACAGCATGCGCTCGCTCGATACGCGGCTGAAGGCGGTCGAGGCACAACTGAAAGCGCAAAACGAACCGGCAGCGACGGGAACGGCGCTGCCAGCAGCGTCATCGGCATCTACGGCTGCCGCGACCAAGCCCAAACCCGTTGCGCCTGCTGCTACGGCAAAGCCTCCGGCTGCGCGAACTGCAGCAGTGGCTGCAATCGAGAAGCCGGCGACCGGCGACGCTTTCGAGGATAGCTATAATTACGGCTATCGTCTGTGGGAGGCGAAATTCTATCCCGAAGCGCAGGTGCAACTCGAGGAAACCGTCACCAGATATCCCAAGCACAAGCGGATCAGTTTCGCGCGAAACCTGCTCGGGCGCGCCTGGCTCGACGACAAGAAACCAGCGACAGCGGTCAAGGTTTTCTATGACAATTACAAAAACGAGCCTCGCGGTGAACGAGCGTCGGACAGCCTTTTCTTCCTCGGTTCGGCGCTGACCGATCTCGGCAAGACCGCCGAGGCGTGCGAGGCGTTCGGCGAGCTTGCCAAAGCCTATCCCGCCGACGCCAGCGGACGGCTGGCGGAGCGGGTCGCGGGTGGCAAGACCCGGGCGAAGTGCAAGTAACGGTCGAGCCTGCATATCTCGAACGCTTTACCCAAGCCCTTGCCGATCTGGGGGTAGGCGGGAACGACCATATCCTGCTCGCCGTGTCCGGAGGCCCGGACAGTCTGGCATTGCTGTTGCTGGCCCATTTATGGGCACCCGAGCGTATCGCTGTCGCCACCGTCGATCATCGGCTTCGTCAGGAATCGGCTGACGAGGCCATCCATGTCAGCCAAATCTGCAAGGATTGGGACGTCCAGCATGTGACGCTTGCTCCATCGGAACCGATCAGCGGCAATATCCAGTCTTCGGCGCGCACGGCCCGATATGCATTGCTTGCCGAGGCAGCGAAAACCCATAGCTGCACGTTCATCGCCACCGCACATCATGGCGACGACCAGCTGGAAACATTGCTGATGCGGCTGGTCCGCGGCAGCGGCGTAAGCGGCATGGCAGGCATCCGCGCGCGGAATGGGCAGATCATCCGGCCGTTGCTCGGCTTTTCGAAGGCGGAACTCGAAGGCATTTGTGCGACCGCCGGGGTTAAGCCCGTGCGCGACCCCAGCAACGATAACGCCGATTTCGACCGGGTGGCCATGCGGCAATGGCTGGCGACAAGCGAACACGCTTTCGATATCGGTTCGGCGGCGCGAACGGCGGCCGCACTCGGCGACGCGACAGCGGCGCTTGACTGGATGTCGGCGCAGCTTGCCAATGAGCGGATCAGCTTGGCCGAGGACAAAATTGCACTCGATGCCAATAGTTTACCGAAAGAAATGCAACGCCGCCTGCTTTTGCGCGTACTGATCCAAATTGACCCCAAAATCACCCCGCGTGGCGATGCCATTGAACGCCTACTGGTCGATTTATCCTCCGGGCGCACCGCGATGATCGGTGACATCCGCTGCCAGGGCGGCGATATCTGGCATTTTTCGCCTGCCCCGCCCCGCCGCAAACCTGCGTGAGCCCCGCGAATTTTGCCGTTCGTTATATTGCCATTCACCAAATCGCGCCTACATTGACGGTGATTTCCGGTCGCGCATCGCGCCGGGGGAGCAGATAAGGCTGGATCGATGAACGACGAACAGGAACCCAAGGGCAATCCGTTGCTGCGCAATATGGCCATCTGGTCGGCGATCATCGTCGCCCTGCTGCTGCTCGCATCGATGTTCAGCGGCACGTCCGAAACCGCCAAGGGCATCAGTTACTCAAGCTTCCGCGAGAAGGTTGAGGCTGGCGAAGTCAAGTCAGTTGCCATCGCGCCCGAGCGGATCACTGGCAAGCTCACCAACGACGAGACATTCGCCACCGTGCCGATTCCCGGCGACAGCGGCCTCTATCCGCTGCTCGACGAAAAGGGCGTCGATGTGCAGGGCAAGACCGTCGAATCGCCGAGCATCTTGCAATATCTGCTGATCCAGGCACTCCCCTTCCTGCTCATCCTCGGCATCGCCTTCTTCGTGCTGCGCCAGATGCAGAAAGGCGGCGGCGCGGGCGGCGCGATGGGCTTTGGCAAGTCCAAGGCGAAACTGCTTACCGAAAAGCATGGCCGCGTGACTTTCGAGGATGTCGCAGGCATCGACGAGGCGCGGGAGGAACTTCAGGAAATCGTCGAATTTTTGAAAGACCCGCACAAATTTTCGCGGCTGGGCGGCAAGATTCCCAAGGGCGCTTTGCTCGTGGGCTCGCCCGGCACCGGCAAGACCCTGCTCGCCCGCGCAATTGCGGGTGAAGCAGGTGTGCCCTTCTTTTCTATCTCGGGCTCTGACTTCGTCGAAATGTTCGTCGGCGTCGGCGCAAGCCGCGTCCGCGACATGTTCGAGCAGGCGAAGAAAAATGCACCATGCATCGTCTTTATCGACGAAATCGACGCCGTCGGCCGCAGCCGCGGTGCAGGTCTCGGCAACCAGAATGACGAGCGCGAGCAGACGCTGAACCAGCTTCTGGTCGAAATGGACGGCTTCGAGGCAAACGAAGGCATCATCATCGTCGCCGCCACCAACCGCCCCGACGTGCTTGACCCTGCCCTTCTTCGTCCGGGCCGTTTCGACCGCCAGGTCGTAGTACCACGCCCCGACATCGATGGCCGCGTCAAAATCCTTGAAGTGCATATGAAGAAGGTGCCGCTGGCCCCCGATGTCGATGGCCGCGTCATTGCGCGCGGAACGCCCGGTTTCTCCGGTGCCGACCTTGCCAATCTGGTCAACGAGGCCGCATTGCTTGCCGCACGTCGTGGCAAACGCCTTGTCGCGATGCAGGAGTTTGAGGACGCCAAGGACAAGGTGATGATGGGCACCGAGCGCAAGTCGATGGTCATGACCGAAGACGAAAAGAAAATGACCGCCTATCACGAGGCCGGCCACGCCATCGTCTCGGTCCACGAGGCGGCGTCTGACCCGATCCACAAGGCAACGATAATCCCGCGCGGCCGTGCTTTGGGCATGGTCATGCGCTTGCCCGAACGCGATAATTACAGCTATCACCGCGACAAGATGCATGCCAACCTGTCGGTATCGATGGGCGGCCGCGTCGCCGAGGAACTGATCTTCGGGTATGACAAGGTCAGCTCGGGCGCGTCGAGCGATATCCAGTACGCCACCAGCCTTGCCCGCGACATGGTCACCCAATGGGGCATGTCGGATGAAATGGGCCCGCTGCAATATGAAGAGAAGCATGACGGCTATCTTGGCTATGGCATGTCGCAGCGCTCGGCGATGTCGGACGAAACGGCGAAGAAGATCGATGCTGAAATCCGCAAGCTTGTGGAAGGCGGGCACAAGCGTGCCACCGACCTTCTGAACGAGCATAGCGACCAGTTACACCTGCTGGCGAACGCGCTCCTCGAATATGAAACCCTGTCGGGCGAGGAAATCAAACAATTGCTCGAAACCGGCAAGTTCGAACGCGACGATGGCAAGATCGCCAAGCCGTCGAGCATTCCGCAAGTCGGTACAGCAATTCCCAAAGCAGGCCGGAATCGCACAGGCACGGTCGGCGACGCAAAACCGCAGGGCGCTTAACCCCCGGAACAAGGGCTGTTCAAAACGAGTTCACTGCTCTACCGCCAGAGGCGGAGAGAGTTGAGGTCGTAAGAACATAATGAATTGCAGAATTTTTCTGGCAGGCGGCCTGTTGTCGCTCTGCGCCGTTCCCGCATATGCAATGGATGCCGAAACCTTCTACGTGAAGGCAGTTGCGCTCAAGAAAAAAGGCATGGGGATGATGTTCTCCAAGGACCTGAGACCGATGGCGCGCTTGTTCGAGACTGCCGCCGATTCAGTGAAGGCGGAGAACGAGAGGGCGAAAGCCGCAGGCGCGCCGCTCTACTGCGCGCCCAAAAAATACCGGCTGACCGCGGATCAATTCATTGCCGAGTTCGGACAAATTCCACAGGAACGCCGCCGCAAGCAGACCGTGCGCGAAGCATGGCGCGAAATAGTCATCCGCCGCTTTCCCTGTTAGGGTCAGACCTGTTCCATTCGATATCATGTTGTTTTAAATCATCTCCTGATTTTTATTTCACGCGAAGACCGCGAAGGAGCGAAGGACGCGAAGATTCGGAACTTGCCCGAAGGGCATTTATCACCCGAAACACCGTTCAAATTTGAGCGACGGAAGTTCAAATGCGCTACGCGCGGTTTTGCACAACCCCTTCGCGTCCTTCGCTCCTTCGCGGTCTTCGCGTGAAACCAGCGACCGTGCAATGTCGCGCACAGGCTGGAGCATCACGAACCCGGTTCAATATCACGTTGTTATGCTTTAGATAATCTTCCTGACTGGGAGGAGATATTGGTTGCCCATTTATTGCGATGAGTCTGGTGGTATCGGACGTGGCGTGATGACGCTGGCGGCGGTTTCAATTGCAGCGGATGACGCCGATGCCGTTCTAGCCCGCTTTCGCCAAGTCACCGGACTCAGAGGCGAACTCAAGGGCAGCCGCATCGACCTTGCCGAACGTGCTTTGGTGTTCGAACTGCTCGAACCCGGCGACTGGCATGCGACCGTCGGCATAGCGATTTCGGCACTCAGGCCCGAACAGGGCGAGGATCGCGGCGACCATGATATCGCCATTTATTCGGCGTTGCTCGACGATGTCATCGGCGCGATGCTAGAGGCGCAAGGGCCTAACTGCAGCGATGTGATCATTGACGATGGTCGCTATGGTATTGAAACCTTGGCACTGGTTCGCAATTCGGTCGGCAGGCTGGTCGGCCCGCTGGGCACCGCCAGCCTGGCGGTCAGCCATATTCTGGCCGGTCTACAAATCGCAGATGTGATCGCCAACAGCTTCTTCAACCGCGCGCTGGTGACAGAACGTCAGGCGCGGATGGCGGCCAGCGTGCAGCCGTTCCTCGACAGCGGAAAAATCAAGCTGCGGCTGCTAGCCGATGATGCCGAGTCCCAGCAATAGCAGGACGAACAGCACTATCACGATGGTTCCCGAAATGGTCAGCATGAACATGCGGATAACGGCACCGAAACGCGACAAATTATATGCGTATTTCAATTGTTTGTAGATGTGGATCGGAGGAACGAAGAAGAGCAGCGAAGCGAGCGTTTCGCCAGCACTTCCAAATGTTGCAATCACCGTCCCTAGCGTCACCAGCAGCGTCATGAAGGCCAGCGAATAAGTTACGAATATCGCGTGATCGTACAACTTTAGGTCGAAGCGCCAGAAGAATAGCAGCCACACGAAAGGCACTGAAATCGGGATCAGCATCCAGGAAAATTTGTAGGCGTTGGTCTGCAATTTATAGAGTAGCAGGTTCGGATTTTCGTTGGCTTTTTCGATCCCCTTGTCGAGCCGTTCCCAACCGGTTTTGAATCCTAAAATTTGCTCGCTCTTTTCCGACAGAACAGTCGGCCCGCCGCCCACCATCCGCAACATGCCCGAGACATTGGCGCGTTCGCGTTTCAGCTCGCCTGTGTTTTCGCCTTGGGCCTCGGCTCGCTCGATCTTCGCGTCGATCCGGTCGAGCTCTTTCTGCAGGTCGGACTTGGATTGGTCGAGGCTCCTGGCGAGTTCGGTATTGCCCTTGGCGCTGACGTCGGGCGTTTGCAGGCTGTTCCCCATGATGCCCAGAACCGCGAACATGAAGAATACCGAAAACAGGAACAGTGCCAGCGGCGACACAAAACGCGCGCGTTGTCCGTGAACATAACGCCGCGTCAACTCGCCCGGCTTGAAGAACAGCATCGGCAAAGTCTGCCAGATCTTGCCTTCCAGATGGAGCACACCATGCGCGAGGTCGTGCCAGAAAGCGCCCAATGTGCGGTGCAAGTGCACCTGCTGTCCGCAGGCATGGCAATAGCTGCCTGTAAGTGCGGTGTTACAATTCAGGCAGATGCTTTCCTTGAAATGCCCGTCCTTGCCCGTCTCGGGCTCGACCACCTTGGCAATCAACGCCCCCGTCGCGATATCCGCTGCGCCAGCCAGTTCCCCGCTCATGGCGTCTGTTTATCCAGCGACGCGCAAAAAGAAAAGGCCCAGACGAGCCGGGCCTTCTTCATTCACCGATAGCGGCAAAGTTACCGGTCGTAATCGCGCTGCATTCCTGCACCACGCGCAGGCGCTGCCGCTGTCAGGCGAAGTGCTTCGGCCGAAAGGCTGATCGAACCGATTTCATCGGCTTCTTCGTCTTCGTCGACCTGAACCTTCTGCAACGACTGGACAATGCCTTCCTGCAGCACTTCGGGACGCACGGTTTCCTCGGCGATTTCGCGCAAGGCGACAACGGGATTTTTATCGCGGTCGCGGTCGATGGTCAGTTCCGCGCCACCCGAAATCTCGCGCGCGCGTTCGGCGGCGATAAGGACGAGGTCGAAACGGTTGGTAACCTTGTCAATGCAATCTTCAACGGTAACACGTGCCATACTGGCTCCTGATTCTTCGAAATTTCCGGAAAGTCGAGCGCACCTAGGGTTTGCATGCCCAAATGTCAATGAAAAGGCAGGTCCGCTTGCCGTGGCGGACCCGAACCACTAGGTCGGGCGCATGACGGCCGAATTCCCCGGAAAGCAGTTTCAAGTGGCTGGCCATGACCTGCACGTGCTTCATGCGCCCGAAGACCGGCTGGAGGCCGTGCTGGGGCTGATAGGCTCAGCGGAATCCTCGATCCGTATGTGCTTCTATATGTATGCAGGCGACGCGACTGGCGTGGAGGTGCTCGCTGCCCTGGTCGCGGCGGCGGAGCGCGGGGTGCAAGTCAGGCTGCTCATCGACAGCTTCGGTTCGAGCAGTGTCAGCGACAGCTTCTTCGATCCGCTGGTCGCAGCAGGCGGTAGCTATCATTGCTTCAGCACACGCAAGGGACTGGGCTATTTCATCCGCAACCATCAGAAAATGCTCATCATCGACGATGCCTATGCGCTGACCGGCGGATTCAACATCACCGACCAGTATTTCGGGCGTAAAGACGACGACAGCTGGGAGGATCTGGGGGTCATCCTGTCGGGGCCGGAAGTCGCACATCTGTCGCAATTTTTCGACCAGCTCCACGCTGCATCGCAGGACGGGCGCGTGCGGTTGCGCGGTATCAGGGGCGCAATACGCGAATGGCAGCCCGGTATCGGCGAGGTGCAGTGGCTGTTGGGCGGGCCGTCGAACCGGTTGTCGCCGTGGGCGCTGGCGTTCAAGCACAGCCTGGAAAACGGCAAACGTTTCGATATCGCCTCTGCCTATTTCTCGCCCTCACAAGGCATTGTCCGCCGCATCGCGCGCGTCGCCCGGCGCAACAAGGGGTCGCGGCTATTGCTGGCGGGCAAAACCGATAACGGTGCAACCATCCCCGCCGCGCGGTTGCTCTACCGCTATCTGCTGAAGCGCAAGGCGCATATTTACGAGTTCCAGCCGCGCCCGCTGCACATGAAGCTGATGGCGATCGACGATGTCGTCTATATCGGCTCCGCCAATCTCGATATCCGAAGTATGTTCATCAACATGGAGATTATGTTGCGGGTGAAGGATGCAGGCCTCGCCGCCTATGTACGCGAACTGATAGACGGCCTTGTCGCGCAATCGGAAGAGCAGACCCGTGTGCTGCTCAAACATCGCGACAGCTGGTGGAGCCGCATGAAGGCAGGGCTTGCCTATTTCCTGGTCAATTCGGTCGATTATACCGTGGGTCGCAGGATCAAATTCGGCCTTTTGCGCGACAAATAATCAGTCTTTCCAGCCCCAGAAAAGGTGGCAGGGGAGTATGTTCCAGAACTCGAACCCATGGTCGATCTTGCGGAAATGCGGTGCCATGAAATCGCGCGCGCGGGCGCGGAATTGGTAGACGAGAAAGGCACCGCCGGGACGGATGGCTTTCGCGGTTTCTTCGGCGATAATCGGGCCGAGATTGTTCGGCAATGTCGAAAAGGGCAGGCCGGAGAGGATATAATCGGCATGTTTGAAACCGAACTGCGCAATAATTTCGTTCACATCCGCCGCCGAGCCATGCACCGCGATAAAGCGGCTGTCGCGGATGGTCTTGCGCAGATAGTCGATGAAATCCTCGTTGAGGTCGATCACCAGCAAGGTCGCGTCTGGCCGCATGCGGTTGAGCACCGGCTGGCAGAAGGTGCCGATGCCGGGGCCATATTCGACGAACAGCTTCATATTGTCCCAATCGACCGGCCCAAGCATCTTGGCGACGGTGCGGTCGGATGACGGAATGATCGAGCCGACCATCACCGGATGTTTGACAAAACCTTTGAAAAACACGCCCCAGGGGCCGAAAAACCTGCTGACACGCGCTTTGACACGGTCCTGCAATCGGGTCTTGGCCAGCGATGGTGAGGTCATGAACATGTCCGGAAATTGTTACGGTCGAAGCGGCTGCACTTCGCAAAATTGTCATCTTTATGCAACCGGATTAAGTATAAACCGCTCTCGACCGGTTGCGTTCCGGGCCGAAAGCCGCTTATGCGCCACTTATGGTGGTCCTCCCCAAATCCAGCGTGGCAGTGATTTTCATCGCCCGCAGCTTTTGCCGTGATTGGCAAAGGCGTTGAACGCCGTCCCCGCCATTCCCAATAGCCGCGTCGCCATATTGTTCATGGTCATGCTCGTTGCAGCGGCGGGAAATACCGCGATGCAATCCGCGCTGCCCGCCATCGCCAGCCAGCTCGACATGCCTGACGTCTGGGTATCGCTGGCCTTTAGCTGGTCGGCTTTGCTCTGGGTCATCACCGCGCCCAAATGGGCGCGGCTGTCCGACCGGCGCGGGCGCAAGCAGTTGATGAGCCTCGGCGTGATTGGCTTCGTTGCGTCGATGGGGCTTTGCGGGCTGGTGTTGTGGATGGGGCTGGAGGGGCTGATCGGCCCCGTCATCACCTTTGTCCTGTTTGCATTGTTCCGCAGCCTTTACGGCGGTTTCGGTTCCGCCGCTCCGCCTGCGGTCCAAGCCTATGTCGCCGCCCGCACCGAGCGCGCCGAGCGCACCAAGGCGCTATCGATGCTTGCCTCATCCTTCGGTGTCGGCACCGTCATCGGCCCCGCGACCGCGCATTACTTCCTGTTCCCGCCTTTCGGCTTGGCCGGACCGCTTATCGTGTTCGCCTTGTTCGGTGTTGCGGTGCTGATCGCCCTCCATCTGTACCTTCCCAACGATACACCACGCTTCGCCGCACGCGGGTCGGTTGCAGCCTATCCAAACGCGGCGGCGATGAATGCGCCCGAGGCAGACGAGACCGAAGGGCAGGCACTGGATGCGGCCTTGCCCGACGCGGAGATCCGCTTGAGCTGGCGCGACGAGCGCATGGTGGCGTGGCTTGTGGCTGGACTGATCGGGGGCCATGCGCAGGCGATCCTGCTCGGCGTGGTGGGCTTCCTTGTGCGCGACAGGCTCGGACTTCACGACCGGCCATGGGAGGCGGTGCAGGCGAGCGGGTCGGTGATGTTGATCGGCGCGATGGCGACTTTGCTCGCGCAATGGGGACTGATCCCGATGCTCAACCTCGCCGCGCGCAGTTCGGTGCTGCTGGGTTCGGTGCTGGCGCTGGTCGGCGTGGTGCTCACAGGGGTCAGTAATGATTTTTACGGGATCAGCACCGGTTTCGCTATTGCCTCCTTGGGCTTCGGCCTGTTCCGTCCCGGCTTCACCGCAGGCGCATCGCTGGCGGTGCGCCGTTACGAACAGGGCGACGTGGCTGGCAAGATCGCTTCGATCAACGGTGCGGCCTATATCTTTGCGCCTGCCGTCGGCGTGGCTTTGCTCGACCTTTGGGAGCCTGCAACCTTCATCCTGATGGGCGGAGCGCTCTTGTTCCTTATAGTGTGGGGCCGCAAGGCGCTGGCTTTGAACGACTGACGGCATTGCTGTCAGCCGCAGCAGGACAGTTAAACTGTCACAAGAATTTGTCAGGCTCCGACTCCCTTGAAAGCCGGGAGGAAACTACATGACCCAAAACATGGATCTGGTCCGTCATTTCGTCGAAAAATTCCTTGGCGAAGCTGACATGGCCGCTGCGGACGCGACCGCGCATCCGGACATACAGGCGATAACCGGTCTGAAACCGACTGGTCCGATCGACGGGCTCGACGAATATAAAGCCACCATCGCCAGCTTTGTCGACGCCTTTCCGGCAGAAGCGCCCGTCAACATCGTCGATCAGTTCGAGTCTGCCGATGGCTCACGGGTTGTGACCCGATTCCAATCGCCCCAGCGCCACACAAAAGACTTTTTCGGAATTGCCGCAACCAATCGCGTCATTCTGTTCGACGAGACGCACGTCGCAAGAATTGTCGATGGCAGGATCGTGGAGAATATCGTGTCGGCCACCAACCTGGAATTCGAAATGCTGATGGCACCGGTCTTGACACCGTTGATCCTCAAATAGCACCCGCCATTCAAGGATCGTGCTTCGACTCGCGCACGGGCTTGACCATTCCAGGCGTGACAAAGCCCATCCCCTGCGGCTGCATCGCGGCGGATTTCAGCTTGGTTTCGATGGTGCGATATTCTTCTTCCATCTCGGCGGTCACGGTCGCGCGCGAGGCATTCAGCGCCTGGCTGAAATGCACCATGTTGACCTCGCTGACATCGTTGCCGCTTTCGCGAAGCGCGAACAGGCCAGCCCGGCGGACCAAGTCTTCGAGGTCGGCACCGGTATAACGATCGGTGCGCTCGGCGACTTCGTCGAGGTCGACATCCTTGCCGAGCGGCATTTTCGCTGTGTGGATACCCAAGATCCGCCGCCGTCCGCCCTTGTCGGGGACAGTGACATAAATGAGTTCGTCGAACCGCCCCGGTCGCAGCAGCGCCGGATCGAGCAAGGTCGGACGGTTGGTTGCGCCGATAACGACGACCGATTGCAATTCTTCCAGCCCGTCCATTTCGGCAAGGATGGTGTTGACCACACGCTCGGTCACCTGCGGCTCGCCGCGCCCTCCGCCGCGCGCGGGTGCGAGGCTGTCGATCTCGTCGATGAAGATGACGCACGGCGCAACCTGCCGCGCGCGGGCGAACAGGCGAGCGATCTGCTGCTCGCTCTCGCCATACCATTTGGAGAGCAAGTCCGACGATTTGACCGCAATGAAATTCGCCTCAGCCTCGCGCGCCACCGCCTTGGCGAGCAAGGTCTTGCCCGTCCCCGGTGGGCCGTAAAGTAGGAAGCCCTTGGCGGGGCGGATGCCCAGACGGCGAAACGCATCGGGGTTGCGCAAGGGCAGTTCGACGCCTTCCTTCAGCCGGATCTGCGCGTCGTCGAGGCCGCCGACATCTTCCCAGCGGACATCGGGGGCCTGCACCATCACCTCGCGCATCGCAGATGGCTGCACGCGCTTGAGCGCCTCGAAGAAATCGTCGCGGGTGACTTTCAGATTATCCAAAACCTCGGGCGGGATCGTTCCGCTGGCAAGGTCGATCTGCGGCATGATCCGCCGCACCGCCTCGATTGCCGCTTCGCGCGCCAGCGAAGCCAGATCGGCACCGACAAAGCCGTAAGTGCTGCGCGCCAGCTCCTTGAGATCAACGCGCGGCCCAAGCGGCATCCCGCGTGTGTGGATCGACAATATCTCGCGCCGCCCGTGCTCGTCGGGCACGCCGATAATGATTTCCCGGTCGAAACGGCCGGGACGCCGCAAGGCTTCGTCGATCGAATCGGGCCGGTTGGTGGCAGCAATCACCACCAGATTGGTGCGCGGTTCGAGTCCATCCATGAGCGTGAGAAGCTGCGCAACTAGCCTTTTCTCGGCCTCGCCGTGCACCTGGTCGCGCTTGGGCGCTATCGAATCGATTTCATCGATGAACAGGATCGACGGCGCAGCCTTGGTCGCCGCCTCGAATATCTCGCGCAGTTTTTTCTCGGACTCGCCATAGGCAGAACCCATGATCTCAGGCCCGTTGATCAGGAAAAATTCGGCCTCGCTTTCGTTGGCAACAGCGCGTGCCAGCCGCGTCTTGCCGGTGCCGGGCGGCCCGTGCAACAACACACCGCGCGGCGGATCGACACCGAGGCGCGTGAACAGTTCGGGATAGCGCAACGGCAGTTCGACCATTTCGCGCAATTGCTTGATTGTGTCGCCCATGCCGCCCAGGTCGTCATAGGTCACGTCAGCGCGGCGGCCCTCTTTCGGCTCGGCAAATTCGGCGCGCATTTCGACTTCGGTGTCGTTGTCGATATGGACAATACCCTTGGGCACAGTCGAGACCACCGACAGCCGGATTTCGGTAAGCGCGAAGGCAGGCGCAGCCAGCATCTGCCGCAATTGCGGGGGCATGTCGTCGGGGGCGACGCGCTGTTGGCCGTGCGTAGCAACCACATCGCCTGCAACGAAAGGGCGCCCCAGAAAGCTGCGTTTCAAGGCCAACGCCGGACCTTCCAGCCGGATTTCCCGCTGCGTCGGCGCGAACACCACTTTGGTCGCAGGTTTCGATTCGACCTTGCGCAATTCGACATAGTCGCCCGCGCCGACGCCGGCATTGACCCGCTGCAAGCCATCGAGGCGGACGACTTCCAGCCCTTCGTCCTCGGGATAGGGATCGACCGCGCGGGCGGCGGTGTTACGCTTGCCGACAATCTCGACGACATCGCCCTGCACCAGCCCGTTCGCCGCCATGAACTCGCGCGACATGCGCGCAAGGCCACGGCCCGAATCTTCGATTTTGGCGTTGGCGACCTGCAATTTGGGGGATTTGTCTTTAGGGGGCATTGGCTTGCTCTTGTTGTTGAACTGCCAAAATAGGGCATGTTCGCCAAATTGCGAATCCAAGCCCTCCAATTTTGCACAAAAAAAGGGCCGACCGAAGCCGACCCTGGAAAAGTCTTTAGGAGAGGATGCCTATAAGGCTCGTCCGATATGCCGTCCGGACAAATTTTGTGCAAGTGCGAACAATGCAATTACAGTTGCAGTATACGCAACTCTGTCATATTAAATTCACAGGATATGCGCGGCCTTCCGAGAATCGCGCAATCCTATACGCTATGTTGCGTCGCGGTATAACCCCAGGAGACGGTGATGCGCCGATTGCCCCCTTTACGTTCGCTAGAAGCCTTTTTGCGTGTCGCCAAACTGGGCTCGGCCAAGGCCGCCGCTAGCGAATTGGCCTTGTCTCCTCCGGCGCTCAGCCGCCGGATCAAGGCGCTCGAGGATTTTATCGGCAAATCGCTTTTCGACCGGCGCGCGCAGGCGATGGTCATCAATGCCGACGGCGAGGCTTTGCTTGCGGCGGTCGAACCGGCGATGGACGCAATGGCGGAGGCGGTCGAGGAACTGGCCGGACGCGGCGGCGAGTATCGCTTGCGGCTGGGCGTACTGCCGCTGTTTGGGACGCAGCGGCTGATCCCGCGCCTGCCCGAGCTGCGCAAAGCCTTCCCCAAGCTCCACATCGATGTCGATACGTCGGGCCACGCCGAAAATCTGCTCGGCGACATTGTCGATGCGGCGATCATCATCGCCGCCGAGGTCGACCCCAAGCTCTACAGCGTCCGCCTCGACCGCAATGTCGTCTATGCCATCGCGTCGGAAGAATGGGCAAAGGAGCAGCGCATCGAAAGCCCCGAAGACCTGTCGAAACATACGATAATGGTGCACAGCGACATGCCGCTTATCTGGGACGCCTGGCGTGAAGCCGCCGACCTGCCCCGGCTGAAGCCCGCCGCCATCGACCATATCGACAGCGGCCCACTAATGCTCGAAGCGGCCGCAAACGGCCTCGGTGTCGCCATCATGCACGGCAGCCATCTTTCCGACGCGCGCGATCCGCGACTGACGCGATTGTTCGAGATGGAGGTCGAAAGCCCATACAGCTACTGGTTCGTATGCCGCCCGCGCGCGCTCAGGCAACGCGCAGTGAAGATTTTCCACGACTGGTTGCTGAAGTCGAAGGTCTAAACAGAAAAGGGGCCGGAAATCCGACCCCTTTGTTGAACTGCTAAAATGCGGAAGCTTAGCTGCTCTTGCAGGTCTGCGCGCCTTTTCCGGCCAGCTTCACATTGATTTGCTTGCCTTCACCCGAAAGCGAGTTTTCGCCGTCAGCCGACTTCAACGGACCGGCGGGCGCTTCTTCAGCGGCCGGTGCGGTCGCATCGGTGGCAGGCGCTTCAGCCTTGGGCGCAGTTACGCGGACGGCAGTCGCCGACTTGTCGCCGATGCGGATGTCGGCGGCTTCGTTCTTGCCGAGGAAATCGACATAGAGGATGGTGTTGTCGGCGCAACGATAGGTGCCGCTGGCGGTAATCGCGGGCGGCATTTCAACCGGAGTGGCGGCCGGGGCGGCAGCGGTGTCGGTACCGGCTTCGCCTTCGGCGGGGGTTTCGGTCTTGTTGCATGCTGCTAACGCCAGCATCGACAACGGGGCGAGAAGGAGGAGAGTTTTCTTCATAGAGCCGCCTTTTGCCGCAGGCGTGTTGCGATTTAAAGTAAAATCACGGCGAGACATGCAGAATTGTCGACAGAAGCAATCGGGCGCGAAGCACTTGACCCGAAAGGCGGGCAGCGCCATTGCATTGGCATGAAACAAGATGCGGGCGACATGAATTTCGAGCAAGCGCTGCGCGCGCTCGAGGAAATAGTCCACAAGCTGGAAAGCGGCGAAGCGCCGCTCGACGAATCCATTGCCCTTTATGAACGCGGCAACCAGTTGCGCAGCCTTTGCCAGCAGCGGCTCGATGCAGCAAAAGCGCGGATCGAGGCGATTACCCTGGGTGCCGATGGCACACCGTCCGGCACCACCGCGTTCGATGCAGGCTGAGCGGGCGGTGGGAGAACAACCGTCGTCGATGCTGCTGCACGGGGCGCTGGCCAGGATCGCGAGCGAGATCGACGGCGAATTCGACCGACTGCTTGCATTGCCGGGCGACGCGCGCGATCCACTTTATACCGCCATGCGCCATGCCGCGATCGGCGGCGGTAAAAGGCTGCGGCCCTTGCTCGTAACAGCGACAGCCGCGCTGTTTCATGTCGATCACGATGTCGCTTTACGTGTCGGGACGGCAGTCGAGGCCATCCATGTCTATTCGCTGATCCATGACGACCTGCCGTGCATGGATGACGACGATCTTCGCCACGGCAAGCCGACCGTGCACCGGGCGTTCGGCGAGGCGGCGGCGGTGCTGGCCGGGGACTCGCTCCACGCGCTGGCGTTCGAGATATTGGCGAACTCGGGCACGCACGCGGACCCGTTCGTGCGCAGCGAGCTGATTGCCACGCTGGCGCTGGCTAGCGGGCCAGACGGCATGGCGGGCGGGCAGATGATGGATCTGGAAGCCGAAAAAGCCACATTCGACCTGCCCACAGTTACGCGCTTGCAAGCGCTAAAGACCGGCGCATTGATTGCTGCCAGCGTGGAAATGGGCGCGATATTGGGCCGTATTCCCGCCGAAGGCCGCGCGCATTTGAAAGGCTATGCCCGCGACATCGGTCTCGCCTTCCAGATTGCCGATGATATCCTGGATGTCGAGGGCGATCCCGAACTGGCGGGCAAGGCGCTGCAAAAGGACGAAGCCGCAGGCAAAGGCACGTTCGTGTCGCTGATGGGCCTCGACCGCGCCAAGCAGCAGGCGGCCATGCTGGTGGCTCAAGCGAACGACCATCTGAGCATTTATGGCAGCGAAGCCGACTTGCTGCGCGCCATCGCCAATTACATCACGGAGAGGGACCGGTAATGGCTCACAGGATAGGCGTTTATCCGGGAACCTTCGATCCGATTACGCTCGGGCACATGGACATCATCCGGCGCGGCGCAAAGCTGGTTGACGAGCTGGTCATCGGCGTCACCACTAACGCCGCCAAATCGCCGATGTTCTCCGACAACGAGCGCATCGCGATGGTCGAACGCGAAGTCGCTGCCATCGGCAACGACAATATCCGTGTGGTCGGCTTCGACTCGCTGCTAATGGACTTTGCCGAATCGCTCGGGGCGACAACGGTCATTCGCGGCATCCGCGGTGTGACCGATTTCGAATATGAGTATCAACTGACCGGCATGAACCGCCAGCTCAACAATCGCGTCGAAACCGTGTTCCTGATGGCGGACGTATCGTTGCAGCCGATTGCCAGCAGGCTGGTAAAGGAAATCGCGCTTTACGGCGGCGAAATCGGCAAGTTTGTAACGCCCTCCATCCGCGATGAAGTAATGGCGCGCGTCGAACAGCTGGGCCGCAAAGGGAGCTAGGCCGCAAGGCTTTCCAACAATATCGCTATGATCAGCCCAAGCGCGGTGGCAACGCCGGCCAAGTGGCGATCTTCCTTGAAAGCCTTCGGGAAAACCTCGGTCGCGAGCGACGCGACGACAGCCCCTGCGGCCACGCAACGGATCGCCGCGAGCACATGGACATTGGCTCCGGCAAGCGCAAAATTCCCGATCAGCGCCGCCGCCGCCAGCAACAGCGTCGCGCCGCCCCATAAGGCGAAGATCATGCGCGGTTTCATCCCACCCGCCTTCATTCCCCGCGCGCCGCCAGCGGCCTCGGGCAGGTTGGAAAGCAGGATCGAACCAGCCAGTGCAGCGACTTCAGCTGGGGTTGCAGCGATCAGCGCGACCCCGAGCGCAAGATTTTCGGGCACGCCGTCGAAGGTGATGGCCGCAAGCAGCCCAGCCCCTTCATCCGATTTAAGCTTCTCGTCGATCCAGTAATCGGCGACGGAAAACAGCACCGCCCCGGCGGCCAGGGCAGCGATGACCACCCAAAGACTGCTTTCCCTGACCGAGGGTTCGACCAGTTCGCCGATGACCGACATGATCAGCGCCCCGCCTGCCATCGCGACAATGAACCCTTCGGTCTGGTCAGACAGCTTGCCATAAACGCCCCAAAAGGCCCCAAGTAGCAACGCCCCCGATACTATGCCAATGACCAGATAGACTGTAACCATCAGGCACTAAGTCACGCGGCTTTTGCGTGCGCGCCGAACCGGCTTTGGTGGCAGTTCGAGATATTCCTCCGGCACGTAAATCGCATAAGTCGCGAGCCGGATTTCGCGGACGAACTGCAACAGCGACGCGGACAACAAAGCCAGCGCGACCATGAAGACCGCGACGGCAAATCCCGCTCCGGACAAATTCGACAGGCCCATCAGGAATAGCAAGCCTATCATGATGCAAACCGCGACGGCCGACAGCACCGCCAGCAGGATCGACGACCCCACCACGCGCATCCGCCGCTCGACGATGCGCAATTCGTTGACCACGCGGTCGTGCGCGTTTCCTTCTGTTTCGGCATGCTGGCGCTGCAGCTCGCGCGAGCGGTCGACGATGCGCGACAGGCGGCTGGTCAGAACGTTGAGCAGGCTGCCGACCGCAACAAGAAGGAAGGCCGGGGTCAATGCCGTCTGCAGGACCGAAATGACGACTTCGAGTTCGGGGCCGAATTTAGGCTCCATCCTGTTTCTCCGCTGTCCAATTCCTGGCTGCAATGCCGCGCAACTCAGTCTTCAGTAATTTGCCGATATGGCTGCGCGGCATTTCGTCGATGGCATAGAGCGCCGACAGCCGCTGCGTCTTCCCCAATTTGGCATTGGTTTCAGCCAGCACAGTTTCGGTGTCGAGCGCACCTTTGCCTGTCACAAACCCCACCGGCGTTTCGCCCCAACGCTCACTCGGCATTCCGATTACGGCGGCCTCCTCGACTTGCGCATGGTCAAGCAAAACCGCCTCCAGATCGACCGGATAAATATTGAATCCGCCCGAAATGATCATGTCCTTGGCTCGCCCAATCAGCTCGACAAAGCCGTCTGCATCGACGCGGCCGATATCCCCCATCCGTTGCCAGCGTCCACCCTCCTCATCGTACCAGCTTGCCTCGGCGGTTTTATCGGGCTGGTTCTGGTAGCCTGACATCATCGTCGGCGAGCGGCCCACCAGTTCGCCGACGCTGCCGGGCGGCAGGCGCGTACCTTCTTCGTCGATGGTGAACACCTCGCTCCCCGGCGCGGGCTGGCCGACGGTGTGCAGCTTGTCGGGATATTTATGCGCGTGGAGCAGGCAGACGACGCCGCCTTCGGTCATCGAGTAAATCTCGATCAAGGCGCCGGGCCAACGACGGACGACTTCGGCTTTCAGTTCCGCCGAGAAGGGCGCGCTGGTGCAATATTTGATCTGGAACGCGGAAAGGTCGAAATCGTCGAAACCTTCGAATTCCATGAGCCGTTTGTATTGGACCGGCACCAGCATCGTGTGGGTGATCGCCTCCCGATCGGCGATTTCTAGATAGCGACCCGCATCGAATTTGGGCATCATGTGCAGCGTGCCGCCATAAGCCAAAGTCGGCATCACCAGCGCCAATGTCGTGTTCGAATAGAGCGGGGTCGAGACCAGCGTTTTCTGCCCCGGCTCGCCATAACCGGCATTCGGCCCGACCGCCGCGTGCCGCCAGCGCATCCCGCGCGAATGGACGATACCCTTGGGCGTGCCGGTGGTGCCGCTCGAATAGATGATGTTGAACGGATCGGCGGCCGTGCAACCGCGATCTTCCGCAACCGCCCCTTCCTCGGCCATCCAGCCGAAAATGTCGGGCGCGTCGCCGAGCGGCGCGTCGAGCATTATATGCTTTAATCGAGGCAAATCCTCATCCGCCAGTTCGGTCAGCTTCGCCGCATCGGCAAACAGGTGCATCGCGCCTGAATCGCGCATCATCGCGTTCAACTGCCCCGGCGCGGCAGATGTGGTCAAAGGCGCAGCACACCCGCCCGCCCGGACAGCCGCCAGATAGGCCAACGCATAGCGCACCGACGTCGTCCCGATGATAGCAACCGCCTGCCCCTTCGCTAGCCCGTCACGCTGTAACTGCGCCGCCATCCGCTCGACCAGCGCCGAAACCTCGCCCCATGTCAGCCTCTCGCTGCCGTCATCGAGCGCAATACGGTCAGGCCGGTCCTTGGCCCAATGCGCAATCAGGTCGGGATAGGAGCCGAAGGGTTTTTCAAGTTCGGTTTGCGGGTCGAACGTCATTGTGTTTCTTGAACCTTGTGCCAGTTGTTTCATAAAAGGCTAAAAGGAAAAAAGATAAAAAGGCGACTGCTTTTCAAGTTGCGCGATTGTTCATGACACGGGTCGTACCTGTGCTGAAGGTATCGGCGCTGAAGTTGATGAGCAAGCCCAGCGGCAAATTCATTAGGCGAAGATAGGTAAGAACCTGTTTTATGTGGACGGGCGATGTTTTGTCGATGGACTTTATCTCAATTAGCAATTTACCTTCCACCAGCAAATCCGATCGAAACCCGTCTGGAAATGTCAGATCGTCGATCATTATCGGTATGGATTTCTGCCGCTCCACAGACAAGCCAAGTTTTGACAAACGGTTCGCCAGAACCGCTTCATAAACGGATTCCAGCAACCCCGGCCCGATATCTCTATGAATATGGAACCCACAATCGACAACAATCGTCGCCAAACTCTCAATCGAATGCGTCACGCATTTTGACCCCTTTTTGTCTTTTTTCCTTCTAGCCTTTTATGAAACGAATTTGCTCACCCTATCAACCTGAAAAGACTGTGGAAAAATAAGCTGAATCCGCCGCTTTCCCTTGGGTTTTGTACCCCCGTCGCCTATATACTCTTGATGACCGAAACCAACGAAGATCGCACCGGCGACAGCGCCGCTACCCCCAACCAGAATGAATATGGCGCCGACAGCATCAAGGTGTTGAAGGGCCTCGATGCTGTCCGGAAACGCCCTGGAATGTATATCGGCGATACCGATGACGGCTCGGGCTTGCATCACATGGTTTTCGAAGTTTCCGACAATGCGATCGACGAAGCTTTGGCCGGACATTGCGACCTGGTTTTGATCGAGCTCAACCCCGACGGCTCGGTATCGGTCGAGGATAACGGCCGCGGTATTCCAACAGGAATGCACAGCGAAGAAGGCGTTTCCGCCGCAGAGGTCATCATGACCCAGCTACACGCAGGCGGAAAGTTCGAGAATACTTCCGACGACAATGCCTATAAGGTTTCAGGCGGCCTCCACGGCGTCGGCGTGTCGGTGGTGAATGCGCTATCGGAATATCTCGAACTCACCATCTGGCGCGAGGGCAAGGAGCACTGGATGCGCTTCGAGAATGGTGATGCAGTGGCGCCGCTCAAAGTGGTCGGCGATGCCCCCGCTGGCAAAAAGGGTACGCGCGTGACCTTCATGGCCTCGACCGAGACGTTCAAGAATGTGCTCGAATTCGATTTCGACAAGCTGGAACATCGCTATCGCGAACTCGCATTCCTGAACTCCGGCGTTCGCATATTGCTGCGCGACAAGCGTCATTCGGAGGTCAAGGAGCATGACCTGTTTTACGAAGGCGGGATCGGCGCGTTCGTCAAATATCTCGACCGTAACAAGACCGCGCTGCTGGCAGAGCCGATCGCGATTTCGTCGCAGCGCGACGGCATCGGCATCGATGTCGCGCTCGAATGGAACGACAGCTACTACGAAAATGTCCTCTGCTTCACCAACAACATTCCGCAGCGCGACGGCGGCACGCACCTTGCGGCCTTCCGCTCGGCGCTGACGCGCACGCTCAACAATTATGCCGAAAAATTGGGCGTCCTCAAAAAGGAAAAGGTACAGCTCACCGGCGACGACATGCGTGAAGGGCTGACCGCGATTGTTTCGGTCAAGCTGCCCGACCCCAAATTCTCCTCGCAGACCAAGGACAAGCTGGTGTCCTCCGAAGTGCGCCAGCCATTGGAAAGCCTGATGGCCGACCGGATGAACGACTGGCTCGAAGAAAATCCCGGTCATGCGCGCACGATTATCCAGAAGGTCATCGACGCCGCCGCCGCACGCGAAGCGGCACGTAAGGCGCGCGAGGCCAGCCGCAAATCGGTGATGGGCATCGCCTCGCTTCCCGGCAAGCTCGCCGATTGCCAGGAGAAGGACCCAGCGAAATCCGAGCTGTTTCTGGTGGAAGGCGACTCCGCAGGCGGCTCGGCGAAGCAAGGCCGCGACCGGCATTATCAGGCGATTTTGCCGCTCAAGGGCAAAATCCTGAACGTCGAGCGCGCGCGTTTCGACCGGATGCTGTCCTCGAAGGAGGTCGGCACGCTCATTCAGGCAATGGGCACTGGCATCGGTCGCGAGGATTTCAGCATCGAGAAATTGCGCTATCACAAGATTGTGATCATGACCGACGCAGACGTGGACGGCAGCCATATCCGCACGCTTTTGCTCACTTTCTTCTACCGGCAGATGCCCGAAATCATCGAAAACGGCCATCTCTTCATCGCGCAACCCCCGCTTTACAAGGTCGCGAAAGGCCGCAGCGAGATTTACCTGAAGGACGATAAGGCACTCGACGACCATCTCGTCGGCGTTGGTTTGGGCGGCGTGGTGCTCGATGGCGCTGAGGGGCAGCGCAGCGGCAACGATCTTGCCGCTCTGGTCGATCATGCCCGACGCATGCGCAGCCTGATGGCGTTCGTCCCGCGCCGTTACGACCCGACGATTGTCGAAGCGATGGCGCTGACCGGTGCACTCGACCCCGACGCCAAGGACCGTGGCGCTGCAGTTGCAAAAGCGGCTGCCTGGATGGGCGCGCAGGATGTCGAGGGCAAATGGACGGGCCGCGTTGCCGAAGATGGTGGCTATCATTTCGAACGGCTGTGGCGTGGCGTGACCGACCACCATATCGTCGAAGCCGCCTTTCTGATGTCCGCCGAAGCGCGCAAGCTGCACAAGCTGGCCAGCGAGGAAACCGCAAGTTACGAAAGCCCAGCAAGGCTGGTCAAATCCGCCGCCACGCCGGTCGAGGCAGAACCGGACGTTGAGAGCGACGAAGCCGATGCAGTCGGCGATCAGGCCAAGCGCGTCGTTACTTCGGCAGGCGTCGGCAACAAGGGTGCGATTACGCGGCCTTCCGAACTGCTCGATGCTATCCTGATGGCGGGCCGCAAAGGGCTGTCGATCTCGCGCTACAAGGGCCTTGGCGAAATGAACGCCGAACAATTGTGGGAAACGACGCTGGACCCGAACCACCGCTCGCTGCTCAAGGTCGAAATCGAACAGGCCGACCTTGCCGACGACATATTCACCAAGCTGATGGGCGAAGTGGTCGAGCCGCGCCGCGATTTCATCGTCGAGAATGCCCTGAATGTGGCCAATCTGGATGTCTGACCCATCCAACGCATTCAGTATTTTATAACGATTAGAAGATATTGCAGAGACAGCTGGGCGCGAAAGTGCGCTTCATGGGGGTCTGCAAATGAGATGGATGTTCCTGCCCTTTGTCAGGATGGGCGATTACAGTGGCCGGTCCGGTCGCCGCGAATATTGGATGTTCCATCTTTTGGAAGCTCTGTGCGGTCTTTTGCTGGTCTTGGCATTGGCGTTTACCGGCGTACTGACGGGTGCCACGCTTTCGTCGGGCAAGGCCCTACCAAATATCCTGGGTAGCATACCCGTTGTCGTCGGCCTCCTTGTCTATCTGCTTTGCTTTCTTCCGGCCGGAATTGCGCTGAGCGTCCGACGCTGGCACGACATTGGAAACTCGGGATGGACCATTGTTGTCATCATTCTTCTGAGCCGGATACCGGTAATCGGACCCTTGATATGGCTCGTCAATTTCGCCGCAATGTGCTGGCCCGGTGACAAAGGTGCCAACAAATACGGTTTCCCGCCGCCGGACAAATTCCCCGACTGATTGCGTCATCCTGCCGCAAACGTTGCGCGCCGCATCGCTATGGCAATTGTGACGCTGTGCCGAAGGTGTAACATCGCGGCATTCGGGAGGGGATCCCCATGCAGAAAATCAATCGCATGTTTGCGCTGTGTATGCTCGCGCTGCCCGTTTTCGCGCAGGCCGGCGACAGCCGCAGTCCTATCGGCGAAGGCATGGCGAGCTATTATGGTGCCGAGTTTGCCGGAAGCCGCACCGCGAACGGCGAACGTTTCGATCCCAATGGTTTAACCGCCGCACACCGCACGCTGGCCTTCCACAGCCGCGTTGCCGTCACCAATTTGTCTAATGGCAAGGAAGTGATCGTGCGCATCAACGACCGCGGGCCGTGGGGCAGAGGCCGGATCATCGACATCAGCCATGCCGCCGCGCGGGAAATCGGGATGCACCGCAGCGGCACCGCGCGGGTCAGGCTGGAGTTGCTCGACTAGGTAATGGCGGCACGTTGCCATTCGGGCAGATCGAGCGTCGCCATATCCTCGACGCGGCGATGCTCGACCGACAGGCCCAGTTCGGGATAGGCAATCCGCTGTCGCTTCGGATCGGCGTCGGCGAGCGGCACCACCACCAACCGCCGGTTGACCTTCTGCCGCCAGTTCATCCGCGCGGTATTCTCCTGTCCGACATAGCAGCCTTTTGAGAAGGACACGCCGTTCAGTGCGGCGGCATTCGCCTCAAGCCAAAGCGTCTGGTCGCTGCCCAGTTCGGCGATGCCTTCGGTGACACCGAGCGACAGGCGATGCGCGCGATAGGCGGTGCTGGCGTCAGTGTCATCAACGGCAATCGGTCCGAGCCAGCGATCGCCGAGACCGGTATGGCGGGGATCGCCGGCACCGTCCTCCGACCAGAACACGCCGACATCTGCATCCACGCCAATCGCGATTTTCCGCCGCAGCCGGTACATCGACAACCGCCGCATCAGCGCCTCCGCCTGCTTTCCCTCGCAGTCGACAAGGACATCCTGACCATCGGCCCACAGGAAGAAATCGAACAGCGCCTTGCCCTGCGGCGTTAGCAATCCGGCCCAAAGCGGAAACTCGGCCGCCGTATCCTGCGTGACCAGCCCTTGCAAAAATCCTCGAACATCCTCGCCATCTTCGGTTGGCGACAAGCGGATGACGGCACGGTCGAACAGGCGGGGATTTGGCATAAGCTTTAGGTAAGCTTGAAAACGCCCAGTGCAAGTTGACATTCATCGTCGCCCCAGCGAAGGCTGGGGTCCATCACGCCTGTCAGTTCTGAATGAGGCGCGAGATAGGCTCCAGCCTTCGCTGGAGCAACGGATTTTTTGCTTAGAAGCTGTCGATATGACCGATACCCTCAATATCCGCCGCCCCGATGACTGGCATGTCCACCTGCGCGACGGCGACGTCATGCGCGGTGTCGTGCCCTACACCGCGCGGCAGTTTGCGCGGGCGATTGTGATGCCTAACCTGTCACCGCCGGTGACGAGCGTCGAGGCAGCGGTGGCCTATCGCGACCGGATTCGGGCAGCGGTACCGGACGGCATCGAATTCACGCCGCTGATGACTGCCTATCTGACCGACGCCAGCAAAGGCGACGAGCTCGCACGCGGTTTTGCAGAAGGCGTTTTCACCGCCGCCAAGCTGTATCCCGCGCACGCCACCACCGGTAGCACGCATGGCGTGACCGATGTCGCCCGTATCATGCCCGCGCTCGAACGCATGGCGGCCATCGGCATGCCTTTGCTCATCCACGGTGAGGTCACCGACCATGATGTGGATATTTTCGACCGCGAGGCAGTGTTTATCGAGCGCACGCTTTCAGGCCTTGTTCGTGACCTGCCCGAGCTCAAAGTCGTTTTCGAACATATCACCACCGCCGACGCGGTCGCTTTTGTCGACGCGAGCGGTCCCAATATCGCCGGAACGATCACGCCGCAGCATCTGCACATCAACCGCAATGCCATGTTCCAGGGCGGCATCCGCCCGCATGCCTATTGCCTGCCCGTCGCCAAGCGCGAGAAACACCGGCTAGCACTGCGCAAGGCCGCGACATCGGGCAATCCGAAATACTTTCTTGGCACCGACAGCGCCCCGCACGCGGTGTCGGCCAAGGAAAGCGCCTGCGGCTGTGCAGGCATTTTCAACGCGCCTTATGCCCTCGAAAGCTATGCAACGGTGTTCGACGAAGAAGGCGCACTCGACAGGTTCGAAGCCTTTGCGTCCGAGAATGGCCCGCGCTTTTACGGCCTGCCGCTGAATGAAGACCGCATTACCCTCGAACGCGCGACTGTGAAGGTTCCTGAAACGGTGGATGCCAACGGCACGCCAATTGTGCCATTCCATGCGGGTGAGAAAATCGGCTGGCTTATGGCCTGAAGAAGTTACTATCACTTTTTAGCCGAGGCCGGTGCCAGGGATTTCGTTAGAAGAAATAAGGAAATAAGGAAAAAGGCGGAGCCTCTTGAACAAATATCATTCTGCAAAATGGCCGTTGAAGAATGATATTGAGACTATTGCGTAGCCTCCTTATTTCTTATTTCCTTATTTCTTCTAACGAAAAAACCGACCCAGCCTAACCCTCAAACTCACCCGTCATGCGACACTCCCCGCATCCGCCGGATCGCATCCCAACTGAAAATCGCCAGAGCCAGCCAGATAAGCGCAAAACTGATGACGCGCGCGGTGGTCAGCGGTTCGTTATAGATCAACACGCCGCACAGAAACTGCAATGTCGGCGCGAGATACTGGATGAATCCTAGCGCGCTATAGCTCATCCGACGAGCTGCCACCGCGAACAGCAACAAGGGTACCGCCGTCACCGCACCACCCGCAACAAGCAGCCAGGTCGTGTGCGTATCGCTGCCCCAGCCGGGATGCGGGCTGTCCCAGGCAAACCAGAAAGCCCCGGCCATCGCCAAAGGCAATAGCAAGGTTGTCTCGATCGCCAAGCCCGGCACCGCGCCTACCGGTGCCATCTTGCGCACAAGGCCATAAGCGCAGAAGCTGATGGCAAGGCTGAGGCTGATCCACAATGTATCGAGCGCGCCGCTGCCCATCGCTGCGACGCCTAACGCCGCTACCGCCACCGCCACGACTTGCATCCGGTTTAGCCGTTCGCCCAGAAATAGGGTACCCATCAGGATGTTCAGCAACGGGTTCAGATAATAGCCGAAACTCGCCGCCAATATGTGGCCGTTGTTGACTGCCCAGACATAGACCAGCCAGTTGACTGAAATCAGCGCGCCGCTTGCCAGCATCCAGCGCAGCAGAAGCCAGCTCGCCAGCACATCGACATATTCGCTGAGCTGCCGCCGGAACGCCATGATCGCGATCAGCAGCGGCACGGCCCAGACAATGCGATGCGCGATGATCTCCAAAGCCGGAACCGCAGCCATCTGTTTGAAAAACACCGGCATGAAACCCCATGCGGTATAGGCGCCAAGCGCCGCCAGCAGGCCGGTTCGGTCTAAAGGCGGATTGGGGTCTTGCGAAGGCTCGCTAGCGCTCAGATCAGGCCGCCGCCCAGCCACAGCCGGACCGCGCAAATGACCGCGACAACAATACAGAAATTGCGGCCCGAATTCTTCGCCGAAGCCGCCCCAAAAGCGATGCCCGCACCCGCAATCACCAGTATCAGCCAGTTGAGCCAGCCGAGCAGAGGGATGAAGGCCGGAATGGCCAGGATAAGGGCGATGAGTCCGAGGAGGAATGCAATGATATTGGCCATAAGGCTTATGTGGTGCGTTTTGCGCTGGCTGGCAAGGCAGAGCTTCGGGCATTTCGACAAACACCAATCGAAAACGGTTCGTCGTTCACACGAAACGCTTGGCCCTTTCCTGAACGAGCCGTGCAACAAGGGTTAAGGCCGTTTGTTCGAAACCGCATTGTCCTTCAGCAGAAAAGGGGAAAAGGAAATGAAGAAATCGATTCTGGCGTTCGCTGCGGCAACTATGGTCCTGCCGACCACTGCCGCTTTCGCCGACCCGCCAGCCCATGCCAAGGCTTGGGGCCACAAGAAGAACAAGCATCGCGGTTACAACCGGGGTTATAATGACGGCTATCGCGATGCCCAGTACATCCGCGACGATACCCGTGTGTGGCGTGGCGACGATGGCCGCTATTATTGCCGCCGCGATAATGGCACCACCGGACTGATCATTGGTGCTGCCGTGGGCGGTCTTGCCGGCAACGAAATTGCTGGCAGAGGCGACAAAACTCTGGGCGCAATCCTGGGCGCAGCAGGCGGCGCGTTGCTCGGCCGCGAAATCGACCGAAGCAATTACCGCTGCCGCTAACCCTGCCGCCTGCAAGCTGCAGATCGACATTTATTCGGCCCACCATGCAACCGAAACGGGGTTGTGTAGTTATCAAGGGCGAGAAGGTTCAACGAAGGAGAAAATCCCGTGAAAAAGACAATTTTGGCTTTGGCCGCATCGACTCTGGTCCTGCCTGCTACTGCTGTGGTAGCCGCCGACCAGTTTTCAGTCACCACGGCAACCGCCGGATACAAATCCGATGTGTCCTACCAGAATCGCCGCAACCGCGATGGCTTTCGCAGCTGGCGCGGCAAGGACGGTCGCGAATATTGCCGCCGGAAGAACGGCACTACCGGCTTGGTCGTTGGCGCCGCGGTAGGCGCGCTGGCGGGTCGTGCAGTCGACACGCGCGGTGACCGGGCGACCGGCACGATCATCGGCGCAGCCGGTGGTGCGTTGCTTGGACGCGAAATCGACAAGGGTCCGCGTCGCTGCCGTTAACTCAAAGAGATTGAGCCGGGATTCCCCCTCCCCTGTTGCCCGGTTCATAAGCTAGCGGCATCGCCAGAAATGGCGGTGCCGCTTTTTCTTGTGCGGCCCATGCCCGCGCTGCATAAGCCGCGCTCCTGACAGGAGGCGTGATATGAGCAGCGGACCGTTTCTTTTGACCGAAAGGCTGATCCTGCGCCCGCCGTCTGCGGAGGATTTCGAAGGCTGGGCCGCCTTCTGCGCCGATCCCGAAACCATGCAGCATCTGGGTGGCGTCGTCGGACGCGGTCAGGCATGGCGGATGCTGTGTACAATGGCGGGTGCATGGCAGGTGCGCGGCTATGCCATGTTCTCGATGATCTTGCGCGACAGTGGCCAGTGGATAGGCCGCACCGGCCCGTGGATGCCCGAAGGTTGGCCCGGAACCGAAGTCGGCTGGGGCGTGGCGCGCGAATATGCGGGCAAGGGCTTTGCGCTCGAAGCGGCAACGGCGAGCATCGATTATGCCTTCGACGTGCTCGGTTGGGACAAGGTCATCCACACTATCGACCCCGCAAACACCGCCTCGGTTGCATTGGCCGAACGGCTGGGCTCCTACGACCAAGGACCCACCCGCTTGCCCGATCCGTTCGAGCATATCCCGGTCAACGCCTGGGGTCAGAGCAAGGCGGAATGGGCGGCCAGAAAGGCCGCCCAAGCCTGATCAGATCTCGCGCTCGCCATATTGGACGAAGTCGACTTCACCGTCGGTTGCGCCGCACGTAAAGCTTTCGTCATCGCCGCCCGAAAGGCCGCCTTCGACCCGCCAGCCTTCGCCATCGCGGGTGACCGAGCGGATCTCGTCGACCCGTGCGCCATTACGCTCTGCCGCCAGCGAGCAAGCCTCTACCGCGCTGCCGATGTCGTTACTCCGGTCGCCCCGATAGCCCTGCTGCGAACTGCTAGGCTCGTTTTCGGGATAGCGATCGGTCGGATAGCGATTCGCCTCGCGCTCGCCTTTGCTACTTTTGCTCGCTGCATCGGCAACGATGGCGATGCCCGCAAGGATTGCGATACCGGCCAATATGTCACCGCCGTCCACCCGGTCGCGGTGGCGGTGGCGATAACCGCGCCGCCAGCCGTCATATTCGCCCGATGCCTTCAAGACCGATTTGCCCCGCTCAAGCGACACCGCCGCCATTGCAGGTGTCGCCGATGTCGCCAGGATCGCCGAAGTGCCAAAGGCCAGCGCAAATTTACGAAATGTCGCCATATTTACCTCCCGTTGCAGGGCGCATCGCCCTAATGTCCGCATGAATAAAAGGTCCAGCCTGTCGCCAGGCTGAACCCTTTTTGTACTAGCGCCTAATGCTTAGCGCCACCGGTCGAGACCGCTATAGTCGATATCGACCACCTGGCCACGCTCGACATAGCAGGTGAAACGGCCACGGTCGTAACCGCGGTTATAGCCGTAACGGTTGTCGCGGTCATAACGATCGTAACGTTCATTGCTGCGACCGCGCCAGCCATCCTGCACGACAAGATTGCCCTGCACGCGATAACCATAGCGCGTCCGGTCGATGTCGCGGATCTGCGTCACATCGGCACGGCTGTAGCGGCTCGCCCAGCTTTCGACTTGGTTGACACAGCGGTTGATCGCGTTGCGGCTGCCGCCATTGCGGTTGTAATAATTGTTATAGCCGCGCCGGTCGTAGCCGTCATAATAACGGTCGTTGTTGGCCGACGCGATAACCGCCGCAAGGCCGCCGAGTACGACGGCACCGGCAATCACTTCGCCCGCGCTGATACCATCGCGGTCGCGGTCATAACGGTCGTAGCGCTGCGCCTGTGCAGGGGCAGCGACGGTCACCAAAGCTGCAGCAGCAGCCCCGGCGCCAAGCAAGCTTTTGGTCACAAACTTCATGATCATTCTCCTTTTCGGCGGCAGGACATTCCCTGCGCCATGAGGAGTTTTTACCCGGATTTATTTGAGCAGATGCTGAATTGGGTTGTCAGCATTTGTTCATAAAAATCGTCCATTTTATGAACAAATCGGTTTTACGGGATGATAGTTACGAGCAAATAGGCTGCAAAGATAACGAGATGTACCGCACCGTGCAGCACCGTCGTGCGTCCCCGCGCCAGCGACAGCGCTGCGATGAATAACGAAAGTGACAACAGGATTGTCCCTTTGCCGTCCAACCCGAGTGACAGCGGCAGGCCCATCATCAGCGACGTCACGGTCACCGCCGGAATGGTGAGACCGATGGTCGCCAGAGCAGACCCCAAGGCAAGATTGAGGCTGTTCTGCAAGCGGTTGGCATTTGCGGCGCGTACCGCAGCGACGCTTTCCGGTAACAGCACGATGGCAGCGATAGCGATCCCGACCAACGCACGCGGGGCGTTAGCGGTCGCGACGAGCCGGTCGAGCGGGTCCGAAAGCGACTTTGCCATCAGCACCACCGCCCCCAGACAGACGATCAGCGCCGCAAAGGAAGTCCATGCCTGCCGATCCGGTGGCGGCGGCGCGTGCGCGCTCGGCTCGGCCTGCAAATCGCCACGAGGCAGGAAATAATCACGGTTCTGCACAGTCTGCACGAACACGAAGATCAGATAAAGCGCCAACGAAAAGAAAGCCACAAAGGCAAGCTGGGTATCGCTGTACACTGGCCCGGCAACGCTGGTCGTAAAGTTGGGCAAGACCAGCGTTAGGACCGTCAGCGTCGCCAATGTGCTCAAAGCGGCAGTCGCGCCGGTGCGCGTGAAGCGCCCCTCTTTCTGATGCCGCGCGCCTGCCACCAGACATAGGCCGAGCAACAGGTTCATGATAATCATCGCCGCTGCGAATACCGTGTCGCGCGCCAGCGTCGCCGCTTCCTCGCGGTTGGCCAGCATCAGCGATACGATCAGGCCGACCTCGATGACGGTTACCGCGATGGCGAGGATTAGGGTGCCGAAAGGTTCGCCAACGCGATGCGCCACGACCTCTGCATGGTGCACGGCGGCAAGGACGACGGCAACGAGCACAATGGCTGTCAACGCAATGCTCTGGATGCCCAATCCGGCTAGCAGCAACACCAGCCAGCCCGCAAAGGGAGCGGCCAGCGTCAGGCGATGCAGTAGAAGGTTCATGTCACTGGCTTAGCATAGATGCGAACGCGGTCATCCGCCAATCGCGCCAGTCACAAGATTTATTCCGCCTTCAACTCCAGCCCAGTCCATTTCGCCAGAAAGGCGTAAATGTCCGAATATTCGTCGATGACCTTATCGGTCGGTTTGCCCGAGCCATGCCCTGCCCGCGTTTCGATGCGGATGATCTTGGGCTTCTCGCCGGTATCGGCGGCCTGCAGCGCTGCCGTATATTTGAAGCTGTGCCCCGGCACCACGCGGTCGTCGGTATCGGCGGTGGAAACGATAACCGCCGGATAGGAGGTGCCCGATTTGATGTTGTGATAGGGCGAATAGCTCAGCTGCGTTTTGAAATCGGCTTCCTTGCTGGGATAGCCGTAATCGTCGACCCAGTAACGCCCCGCAGTGAAGCGGTCGAAGCGCAGCATGTCCATCACGCCTACCGCCGCATGGCCCGCCGCGAAAAGGTCGGGGCGCTGGTTGACCACTGCGCCCACGAGCAAGCCGCCATTGGAACGCCCCTCGACCGCGAGCTTGCTCCTGGCGCTGTAGCCGTTGGCAATCAGCCATTCACCTGCCGCGATGAAATCGTCGAACACATTCTGCTTGTTCTGCAAGCGTCCCGCATCATGCCAGGGCTTGCCATATTCCCCACCGCCACGCAGGTTGGCGAGTGCGAATACGCCGCCCGATTGCAGCCACGCCATCCGCGTTGGCGAATAGCTTGGGGTCGACGAAATGTTGAACCCGCCATAACCGTACAGCAAAGTCGGCGCGCCGCCCTTCGATAGGTCCAGACCCTTTTTGTGGACGATAAACATCGGGATCTGTGTGCCGTCCTTCGACGGGTAAAAAACCTGCGAAACCACGAAATCGGCGGGATTATAGCTCAGTTTCGGCTGGGCGAAGGGCGTCGATTTGCCGGTCTTGCTGTCGAAGCGATAGACGGCGCCGGGCTGGTTGAAGCTGGAAAAGCTGAAGAATGTTTCGCTGTCGCCAGGATTTCCGGTAAAGCCCGAAGCGGTGCCGATCGCGTTCAGCTTGATCTGCTGCACAGGCTTGCCCGCAAGATCGGTCATCACTGCCATCGAAGCGGCATCCTTCAGGTAGGACAGCACCAGTCGGTCGCCGACAATCTGCGCCCGCGAAAGCGTTTCGGCGCGTTCGGGAACGACGTCGGTGAAGTTATGGGCGGTCATATGGCAGGCTGCCGCTTGCTCCAGCTCGCCTGCGCAAGGGACGCGCTGTTGCGCAGGCTTCGAAAGATCGACCGATACGACCTTCAGCTTCGGCGCACCCTTGTTGGTCACAAACCAAAGCTTGTTGCCGAGCCCTTCGACAAGGTTCCACTCATGCTCCAGCCCCGCAACCAGCGTCTGTGCCTTCCAGTCCCGCCGCTTGCCGAGCGGCATCACATGCAGCTCATACTTCTCGTCGGTCCCCGCCGACGAGGTAATCAGCACCCATTTGCCGTCATGCGTGACCTCCGCCGAGTGGCCGAGTTCCTTGCGGTCGGGAGTGGCATAGACAACCTGATCCTGCGACTGTGGCGTCCCGATCCTGTGGTAGTAGACCGTCTGGTTGTAGTTCAGTTGCTGGAACGCCGCCCCGGCCTGCGGCTCGGCAAAGCGCGAATAGAGGAAGCCTTCGTTGCCGACCCACGAAATGTTCGTGAATTTCGCCCATTTGATCTCGTCGTTGAGCGGCTTGCCGGTTGCAACATCGAGCACGCGGATGATCCGCCAGTCGGTGCCGCCATCCTGGATCGAATAAGCAAGCAGCTTGCCGTTCTTCGACGGTACCCAGCTATCGAGCGCAGTCGCGCCATCCTTCGCCCATGTATTGGGGTCGATCAGCATCCGGTCCTTGCCGGTCAGGCCGGCGCGGGCATAGAGCACCGACTGGTTTTGCAGCCCATCATTCTTGGTGAAGAAATAAGTGCCGCCCGCTTTTTCAGGGAGGCCAAAACGCTCATAATCGTAAAGCTTCTTCATCCGCGCCGCGAGCACATCCTTGCCGGGCAGCGTATCGAGATATTTGTCCGACACCGCATTTTGCGCCTTCACCCAATCCGCCACCGCCGGATTGACGCGCACATCGTCCTCGAGCCAGCGATAGGGATCGGCGACCTTCACGCCGAACTGCTCCTCGACAACATCGACCTTCTTGGTTTGAGGATAGGCCAGATCGCTCGCGACCTCAGCCGTCCCGGCATCCCCGGCCAGCGCCGCAGACGGTACCGCCATCGTCACAGCCGCAATTCCCAACAAAAACGCACTTCGCATGTCATATTCCCCAGTTCACCTACTCCATTGCGCCAAGGGTAGGCGCTCTTGCGCGCCTCGCCAACAGATTCGGACCGACGCCCGCAAGATAATGTCGCGCTTTCGTCGAATTACGCCGCAGCCGCCATCTGCCGCTTCGCCAGCAACATCGCGCCAGCGACAAATCCTGCAAAGAGCGCGCCCTCAAGCCCGCCGGTGACGATCTGGCTAACGGGGCCGAAACCCTCCTCGCCGAACAACGCGCCGGAACGGTCGAGCCGCAGTCGTGATTGGGGCAGGAGGTCGGCCAGCAGGTCGAGGCTCCCGGCCATCAGCCTGCCACCGAGTGCGGGTATTGCCATCCCAGTTACACAACCGACCAGCGCGGCGGGCAGTGCATTGCGGGCTAGCGTAGTCCCGTTTCGTCCCAGCCACACACCAAGCCCGACCGCGCCGCCCAGCGCCGCCCCTTCGAGCGCGCCGGTAATATTGCCCGGCGATTGCCCGAGCAGCAGGTTGAACGCATCGAGACCGAGCAGCTTGACAATACCGCCCACCAGCAACCCGCCGAGGGCACCGCCGCCAACACTCCATTGCCAGCTACCGCCACGCACCACTGCAGCCGCAATCCCGAAACTCACCCCCGCCGCGCCTACCAGCGCGATCAACACGGTGAGCGAGGTCAGCACCAGCACGATAGATGCTGCGCCCATGCCCGGCGCTAGCGGCTGCGAAGCGCCGACGAAGCCGTAGAAACTTCCACCCAGCAACCCCGCCAGCCCGCCGCCGACGACACCCGCGCCGCCGAGGTGGAAAAATGTCCGCCAGCCGAAGCCTGATATTTGGACGGGTTTAGCGGTCACGCCATCCGCTTGCCCGACCGGCGCCACAAAACGGTAACCATGCTTCGGCACCGTCTCGATAAAGCGCGGCCGCGCCGCGTCGTCGCCAAGCGCCCGCCGCAAAGTCTTGATGCATTGCGTCAGCGCCTCGTCGGTCACCGGCACGCCGCGCCAGACCTCGTCCATGAACCGGTCCTTGGTCACAAGCCCGCCCGCCTGATTTACGAGAAGCGCCAGCGCGTCGAGATAGCGGCCGCTGAGCTCGACCGGCGTGCCATCGCGCAACAGCAGCCGGTTCGGCGCGTCGAGCACGAAGTCGCCAAAGGCAATGCCAGGGCTATCCATTTTTCACCAATTGCTCACGCGCCCCTCATGCCGCTCACCGCAAATCATGGCAGCTATGTGCCTCCATTCACGTAAGAGGGCAATGACATGACGACAAACATCGAACGGCAACCAAGCGAGCGCAAACATATCTGGCGGATCATCGGCTGGGGCGGCGCGGTCGCGCTGATCCTGACGCCACTGGTGGCCATGCAGTTCACCAGCGAAGTCAATTGGGACGAAACCGACTTCATCTTCGCGGCAATCATCTTCGGTATCGTCGGCGGCCTCATCGAACTCGCGGTACGAATTTCCTCCAACTGGTATTTCCGCTTCGGTGCAATCTTCGCGGTGCTGGCAGGCTTCATGGTCGTCTGGTCGAACCTCGCTGTCGGCATGATCGGCAACGAGGACAATCCCGTCAACCTGTGGTTCGGCGCAGTTCTGCTGATCGCGATCCTCGGCGCAATCCTCTCGCGCTTGCACAAGCGGGCAATAGCAGCCGCCATGTTCGCCGCAGGAACGGCCCAAGCCGCCATCGGCCTCTTCGCTGGCATCCTCGGCACCGACATGCGCGGAGGGATATTCACGATAATCCTCGCCACCGCGTGGATCATATCGGGCGCGCTGTTCTCAATGTCGTGCCGCAAAAATACATAGAAAAAGGGCGGCACCCTCCCGGATACCGCCCTTTGCAAGCTCTAAAGCGAAACGCCTATCAGGCCGCTTCGTCGAAATCCTCGACTTCGACCGGGCCCGAATCCTGGCCCTTCGCGTCGACGTCGCGGTCGACCAGTTCGATGACGCCCATCGGTGCGGCGTCGGAGCCGCGGAAACCGGCCTTAATCACGCGGGTGTAACCGCCATCGCGGCCTGCATAACGCTCGGCCAATGTGTCGAACAATTTGACCAGCTGCGTGTCGTCCATCAGGCGGCTCATCGCGAGGCGACGGTTGGACAGGCCACCCTTTTTCGCCAGCGTGATCAGCTTTTCGACATAGGGACGCAGCTCGCGCGCCTTTGGCAAGGTGGTCTTGATCTGCTCGTGCTTGATGAGCGACGCCGCCATGTTGCGGAGCATCGCGTTGCGGTGCGCGGTGGGGCGTTGCAGCTTACGGTGGCCAACTTTATGGCGCATATTCAGTTCCTTCGTTCGTATGGGGTCCGTGTGAGGTAACCCGATCCAGGCCGTTTAAGGGTGGCCCTTTGCCCTTCAAATTGGGCCAAAGCACCGCTTTGGCCCATATCCGTTTTAACCCAAAAGCTCTTGTTCGAGCTTCTTGGCCATTTCCTCGATATTCTCGGGCGGCCAGCCGGGGATGTCCATGCCGAGGCGCAGGCCCATCGACGACAGCACTTCCTTGATTTCGTTCAAGGACTTGCGGCCGAAATTGGGCGTGCGCAGCATTTCGGCTTCGCTCTTTTGCACAAGGTCGCCGATGT
>JAESFX010000235.1_pt1 | contig 39209 bp, 40 predicted proteins | sample 9269501 | NCBI WGS metagenome assembly JAESFX01 (sample SAMN14515570, study PRJNA621655) | algae metagenome | isolation source: Desmonostoc geniculatum HA4340-LM1 and co-occurring heterotrophs from cave... | place: USA: Maniniholo cave, Kauai, Hawaii | collected 2009-07-28
CGTCTTTTCTTCTTTCAGAATTTCCAGCACGATGCGTGCTTTCTCTTCAGGGCTGAACTTTCTTCTGCTTGTCGTCATACAACTAAGAAACTCCTTTTTTGCTGTCTAGATTATATGTAGCATTATAGATCAGCACCGGCAACGGGGAGCTCGGGATTGAACCACGCTCACGCCGGCATCCGCATCGCTTGCGATTCAGGAAAGATTACGGTGATCGAGACAAGCCTGCAAGTCGGAATTGCTACGCTTTGCCCCTGCTCTAAGGAAATCAGCGAATACAGCGCTCATAATCAGCGCGGTTTCGTAACGATGAAGGTACAATGGGAGACTGCCGACGCCTGGGCGACGGACTGGAAATCCATACTGCTGGATGCCGCGGAATCAAATGCGAGCAGCGCTCTTCATCCCGTCTTGAAGCGACCCGACGAGAAGGTTGTTACAGAGCGCGCTTACGAGAATCCCCGATTTGTAGAGGATATGGCGCGACTGGTCTCCGCCGAGCTGTATGAGCAAAGCGGCATTAAAGCCTTTACGGTGGAATGCCGCAACGAAGAATCGATTCATCTTCATGATGCTATCGCCCGAATAACGTATGATAAAAGCATGGAAGAAGCGGCATGGTAAGATGCCGCTTCTTCGCGTTCCTCTGGCCCTACATGACTTCTACGCAACTATAGCTTCCTGCACCCACTCCCCAATGACGGCTGCTATGACTAGTCGGCAGAACTACAATTCAAACAATAACCGAATATATCAAGCTTGTAGCTGACCGACCTGAAGCTTTGCGGCAACAGCGTCAACAGTTCTGACAGATTAATATCAACAAAAAACGTATTTTTACAATCCAGACAAATAAAATGAAACTTGGGCTGCCGACGTTCCACGATCCGATATCGAACCTCATGGGCAACCGCAAACGTCTCGACAAACTGAAGCTTGCTGAACAACTTCAAATTCCGATATACAGTGCCGTAGCTCAAACCGTTAAACTTTTTACCCATGTCATGATACAGTTCTGTTGCCGCAAATGACCGATTGTAGCTAAGCACCAAATTAAGCATAAACTTTCTTTGCGCAGTTACACGCAGACCATGCTTCGGCAAATCGTCCAACAGCTCCTGTATATGTGTTATGCCTGCCATTAGGTTTTCACCTGCCCGCTATTAGCATAAGGAGGAGCGCAGAAACAAGGGATGTTATCATTTGCTTGCCCGCCAATCCGGAAGCGAAGCGCAAACCGAGCTCCTTGCGCACTGTCCACAGCGTCACAAGACAAGCAGTCATCGTCGATGCCAAATATACGAGTAAAAACACTTGCCCTGCGTGCATAGCTTGCAACAGCGAACCGTCCCCCTGATTCAGCAGAAGCAGTCCGTCCTTGCGCAGCACGGAAAATACAATTCCGCCCGCCGCTTCGGCCGGCAAATGAAACAGCTGCAGCAACGGTTCCGCCGCTTGCGCCAGCCGATCCATCCATCCCAATAACTGCAACAGCCCCGCTACAACGCATATTCCGATAAAAATTGGCATCGCCTGCAGCAAAAATTGTTTGACTACAGTGCGTACCCGCCATGCCAACGCGCTTATTCCCGGTGTTTGCAGGAAGGTTTGCCCCTGATAAATCGCCTCTCCCGTCACAAGACCGCCCCGGTTCCAGATGCGGGTATGGACAGCGCCGACTAATCCCAGTGTGAGCAAATAAGGCAAAAATAGCCACGGATGTCCTGCCGCTCCAAAAATGGACAAGGACGCGCCGATCTGATAGCTGCATGCAGACCCAAATGCGATCAGCGATACGCAGGATTTACGCGTACATGCGCTGCAAGCCCGGCTTTGGAACACTGCCACTACATTGCAGCCGAATCCGGATAATATCGGAATAAGATCGCGGCCGCTCAGACCGATCCTCTTCATCCAGCCGTCCAGGGAATCGGTAATACGGTCCTTGATTCCACTTTCCTCTGCAACTCCGATGCTTAGTCCCAACAGCAGGACGACTGGAAATGCCCAAAGAAACGAATATAAACCAAGCGTAACAATGCCGTAATCGCCAGCGACGATTGTCTGCAGTGGCAGCGGCATGCTTGATGAGAACGCTCTGACGGGATCAAGCACACTCCTGTCGACAATGGGCTGCAGCCATGAGGATAACAAATAAGCGGCCAAAACCGGCAAAGCAAATATAAGGAAGGCGGATATCAAAGCGAGCGGTCTGCCCCAGATCGGAAGTTCAAACCAAGTCGATTGCGGACGCGCAGTGGGGAAGGTCGGCGACAGCAGCAGCCCGGCTTTACGCCTAACGGGTCTGGCCTCGGCTACGGCCCGAAGCAGCCCTGTCTTCTCCTCTACCTGCAGGCTTCGAGCATCCACCGCATATACTGGGATACCTAGCCAATCCTCATAATAACTGATAAGAGCGGACAACCTGCCATTTGTCTTGTCTGCGAATGTCAGTATCAGCATCGTATTTTTATTGCCTATATCCACATGATCCAGCAGCAGCGGCAATTCAGTGGAGGCATGAGTAGCGCGTACGACGAGCATTGCAGTATCCGCCTCGCGAATGACGCCGACAGCCTCGCGTGTTGTCCGGCTGTCATCCTTGAGTCGAATGCCAGGCAAATCCGCCAGTTCCAGATCGGAGTCGAGCCTCTCCGTCCTCGCCATCACGGTGGAACCTCGGAAATTGCTCACTTCTCCGGTCCGGTTGCCTGTCAAACTGCGAAACAACGCCGACTTGCCAGAGGATTCAAAACCAATAAGGGCAACAGTTCGGATAAGCGCTTTCTTTTCGATCAGCATCTACGTTTCACGTGACGGACATCCATTAATGCAACGCCGCTCTCACCTCTCTCCAGTATCGTAATAAAGCAATCATAATGATTCATACCTGCACCTCGTTCGCCATAATTAGTAATTATTACGATTTAAAAAATAATACTCTTGTTTGCAGCTCTTTGTCAACCGCAACAAAGCTGCTTGCAAGAGTATAGATGTCTACGTATACTAATAGCCTCGCGCTTCGGATTCGAACAATTGGCGGAGTTCTTCGAGACAATCTCTGCTGACCAGCTTGCCTCTAAAATGAAACAGATTTTCCGCGCTTCCAGTAAATATGCAAGTAGGCTCGTATTTCCGCAAAATAATTTTATCCGTGTCCACAAATATTTCAAGCGCATCCTTTTCCCCGATGCCAAGCGTTCGACGCAGTTCAATCGGAATGACCACCCTACCTAGTTCATCCACTTTTCTGACAATGCCGGTTGCCTTCATCATCTTTCATTCCACCCTTCGATAAAGTCATAATATCCCGTAAACATCAAACTAATTAGTAATTATTACATTTAATCAAAGTGTAATCAATGAAAGAATCCTTGTCAATTTATTTCGACATTTTTCGATTTTTTTAGCTGATTTTCTCTTCTGTATCGGCCAACCTCCTCTTACACATAAAAGCCCCGGCGCATCATCAAGCGCAGCCGGGGGGGTTCTATTGCCGTCTAACGTTTCTCCTGCAGGCTGATCCCTTGACGTGAAGGGTATATAATGGGATGTCCCGCATAAATTTGAAAGTACAGGGTCGTCCGCACATTTGTGAATATGACGGGGGAGGAATTTCAGAATGGAGCTTGTCTACACTTTGCCAGCCGCCATTGGTCTCGGCGCCTTGCATGCGTTGGAGCCCGGTCACGGCAAAGGAGTTATCTCTGCTTATTTGGTTGCTACGCACGGCAAAATAAGAGATGCTCTTTTGGTTGGCTTGATTTCTGCGGTTACGCATACTTTTTCGATTATTGCGCTGTCTTTCATCGCTTCCTCCGTCCTTCAGCAACTGGCGCCGGAGCAAACAACACGGTGGATCGAGCTGCTCGCCGGTATGCTTATCGTGATGATCGGAGCCAAAATGATGTACACTCATTTCTTTCCGCCCATTGTATCGGCAGGCAAGCTTTCAGGACTTCGCGAAATGAAGGAGCGGCATAACCACGATCAATGCAACCACTCTCACCACCCTCATCATCATCATCATCATTTCGCAGACGAAACGCCGGCCAACCTGCATCGTTTGGCGACGGTCGGCGTTTTAACAGGCATTATTCCTTGCCCCAGCGCTGTGGCTATCTTTCTCGCCGCGTTAACTGCCGATCAGATTTCACTGGGAGTCGGGCTTGTCGGCGCATTTTCATTCGGCAGCGCCATCAGTATGTGCGCGGTCGGCATTGCTGTCGTTCGTATCGGCAAAACAATCAAGCAGCAGGGAAGTCCGGGATTCGCCCGCTTGCTTCAGTACGCTTCCTCGTACCTTATAATTGGAATCGGACTTTATGTGGTTCTGCAAGCCATAGGAAGCTTTCGCTTCTAAGGGTGCAGCCCTGGATGGATTGGTTCAGGACATGCCTGGCACGACCTCCCCGATTGCCCGTTCGATCAAGGAGCAGAATACGCCTCTCTTACGTATCAGTTGCTCGTATGATCCTTCTTCAACAACTCGTCCCCGATCCAGGACGACAATTCGGTCCGCCGATCGAATCGTAGACAGACGATGGGCAACCACCACGGTTGTTCGTCATTGTCGCAATTGATCAAGCGAGTTTTTCAACTGCTGTGTTCAGATTCGATACCGCTTCGTCCAGCACCAGAATCGGCGCGTTCATGAGTATGGCCCTGGCAATTGCAATTCGTTGCCGCTGCCCGCCGGACAAAGCATGCCCGCCTTCGTCGGCACAAGCACGATCATACTGCGCAGTTCAGCTTCGGAATACTCGCGCACATTCTCCTCTATTCCTTCACCAACTGTGCAAAATCACCAAAAAACGGATAAACATACGGGTCTTTCGGGGCATCTATCTTGGTGATTTTGCGCGCATCCAAAACAATAATTTCATTATCGTTATATTCGGTCAGCCCGATAACGCCGGTAACCGTGACCCAATCATCCGCTTCGTAATGGGCTGCTTTACTCCACTCGACCAGAAAACCGTACGGCATGGCATCTGCTGAACAGCATGTCATGGCGATCCGTGATACAACAAATTGGTTCGGATTCATATCGGGTTCCCGATAGATAAAGCCGCTAAGCTCCACCGTTTTGCCGATAAAATTGTTTCTGTAGAGATCAACAGCGGTAATAATCTCCAAAAAACCTTCCTCTGATACCTTTATCGGATCTTGTTCATATAACCGCTTGCCCAAATCCGCATATTCCTTTGTATACTCGTCATACGGAAACAATTCGTCAAGCAACGGATTGGTCGTAACATCCGCATTAGCAAGTTGTCCTGTCTCCGCTTCCGCTGTAGACGCAGGCAGCTGCGAATTAAGCGGATCGTTGATTGGCGTCATTGAAGTAGGAATATTGTCGCGCTGAACGGTTGTCGCTTGCAAATTCATCCCTTTCACGTACGCAGCGTCGCTGCCCATTATTGTATCAGGCATTGCAAACCCGAGGAGCAGCGGAATTAAAAATATCCCGTAAACGAGACCGCTCTTGAGCCACGACCTCGGAGGTTCGTGACCGCAATCGCAATCTGCTTCCTTATGTTTCTGAAGAGAGCTTTGAAGCGACAGATATACAAAATAAATGGCAATCATAAACAATGCCACCGCTGCATATTTCACGAATGGAATCATTTTAGGAACAATATAATATTGCAGTTTGTCCAACTTTACCAAATGGACGACATACAACGAAAATGCGGCCAAAATGCCTGCGCGGATTATATAATGTACGGAAAGATTCTGATGCTCATGCTCATGTTCGTGTTCACGCATTCGCAGCTCCTCCTAAATATAAAATTTGTCGACTAACAGGGCGCCGACAGGCACGATAATCGCAACCAATACAATAATCAACAATACAAACTTCGCTTTGAAAGCAGAGAGCAGCATCAATGTCCCTTTCAAGTCAATCATGGGACCAAACACCATAAACGTAAGTAGCGAGCCTGCCGAAAATGTGCTTATGAACGAAGATGCAACAAAAGCGTCCGATGTCGAGCACAAAGAAAGAATATACGCAAATCCCATCATAAAGAAATGCGAGACGTATTCACCCTGACCGACAGCGAGCAGCTCGGAACGGGGCACAAAAGCCTGAATCAAAGCCGTGAGAAAGGAACCCAGAATCAAATATTTGCCCATATCAAAAAACTCTCCGCCTGCATGCCGTACAGCTTCTTCCAGCTTGTTTTCACGCTTGACGCTCCGGTCGACTTTCTCTGGAATGGAAGACATCATCGATTCTCGCGTATTTTTCAAGGGATTGCTTTTGACGAAGAAATAAACGATAAGTCCAATCGCGGCAGCCACTGCCACGGCAAGTCCCATTCGGGCATAAACCATCTCGGGCCTGGTCCGGAAAGCGACGAATGTCGCCGAATACACCACGGGATTCACAATTGGGCCCGCCAGGAAAAAAGCCACCCCTGCATATAACGGCAACCCTTTGGCTACGAGTCTCCTTACGACGGGAATCAGCCCGCACTCACATACCGGAAACAGAATGCCAAGCAAGCTGGCTATAAGTACTCCGAGCACCGGATTCTTCGGAATGAAGCGACGGATCCATGTTTCCGGTATAAAAACTTGCATAAGGGAAGATACAACAACTCCCAAAAGCAGAAATGGAATAGCCTCGAGTACAATACTGATCAACATCGTTTTGAAAGTCGCCATTCCCGCTGCTTCGGAGAATGCATTTGTGCTAAAAAAGGTCGGTTTGACTGCAAGAATAACAACCATTCCAATAACAACGATAAAAGCCGCGCTGTTTCTCCAGGTAAATGCTGAATTCGGTTTCAAAAGCGCCTCCCAATAAGCGTAATAATTACGTATTTATTAATATAACAATAAACCATGCTGCTGGCAATGGATACATCTGAATGGCGGTCGCAACAGGATTGACAGCGGTCTTTCCCAAAACGTATACTTGAAGTATTAAATTGTAATAATTACATTTAAGGATGAAAAGAGGAAAATCGTATGACTGTCAAAGATGCCAACACCGGGATTATTCCGATTACCATATTAACCGGTTTTTTAGGGGCAGGAAAAACAACGCTGCTAAACCATATTTTACACAAAAATCATGGAGAAAAAATTGCCGTCATTGTCAACGAATTTGGGGAGGCTGGTATTGACAGCGAGCTCATCACCCACTCGGATGAGGAAATATTGGAGATGAACAACGGTTGCATTTGTTGCTCAGTCAGAGGCGATCTTATGCGAATTCTCGGCGAGTTGACGGATGCAAGACTTGGACTTTCCCCTAACAGGAAACCAATTCAGTTTGACCGTGTGATAATTGAAACAACCGGCTTGGCCGATCCTGCTCCGGTTGCGCAAACGATCCTTGCCGAAGAAGGAATCGTCATGTTTTATCAGCTTGACTCCATCGTAACGGTCGTCGATGCTTATCATATCGATCGGCAGTTGGACGCCGGACATGAGGCGCAGAAGCAGGTAGGGTTTGCCGACATTATATTAATGAACAAAACTGATCTGATCGAGGAGCGACAGTTGCTTGACATTGAAACCCGCATACAACGTATGAATCCGACTGCACGTTTGTATCGGACAGCTCAGGCAGACATAGCGCTTGACCTGGTTTTAAACGTCAATGCATTTGATCTGTCCACAAGGCTTGAGCTTGATCCGACTTTTCTCGCCAACAACCATCATCACCACCATGATGATTCGGTGTCGTCCTTCGTGTTCAGAGACAACCGCCCGCTTGCGCTTGATCGATTGGACGCTTTCATACACAGTTGGATCGCCGATCATGGAGCGGATACATATCGTTACAAAGGCATATTGAATGTTCATGGGATGAAAAAACGTTTTATATTTCAGGGCGTTCACATGCTATTTGCCATTATAGCCGACCGGGAATGGAAAGTGGATGAGCCTCGACGTACCGAAGTCGTCATCATTGGAAAAAATCTGAATCGCGCTTGGTTTGAAGAGCAGCTTCGCAACTGCATAGTCGATAAAACGGAGATACAATAGAAGGGTTTCTCCGGTTCCGGTCATAAAAACTGGCCGCTCACGTCGGTGGGCGGCCATGTTTTTGGGACTTTAGCGTGTTTCTCTGTGAATCGTGTATTTCTTGAGACGTGGAGAGTACTTTCTCAGTTCCACTCTCTCCGGCGTTGTCCGTTTGTTCTTGGTTGTCGTATAATTGCGGTCGCCGCATTCCGTACAAGCTAGCGTAATCGTCACTCGCATCGTGTTCCCTCCTTTCGGCAATGCCATCGGTTTCGCCGCTTATTGAAGCTGCTCTTCCAGCTGAATATCAGATTGATCCGGGAATTCATCCGTGAAGTCGTCCCAATCCATTGCTATTTCCTCATCCGTCAGCAAACAATCGTCCAATTCGTCGGTGATCTCCGATCGATTCATGGAGAGGCCTATGAACACCATTTTATTGATACGGTCGCCATAAACCTCATCCCAAGCCTCCGCGATCTCGGCGTCTTCCTTCAACAATTCCTGCTGTTCCGGCTCGGGAAGCGCCGCAACCCATTTTCCCGCAGGACCGAACTGAATGGAAGGCCCTGCCTGGCTGAAGTTCTGCGCCGTCTCATTGCGGCTTGCAAGCCACACAATGCCTTTCGCGCGCACAACCTCCTCCGGCCATTCGCTCATCCAGTTCATCAATCGTTCCGGATGGAACGGCCTCACCCGCTCATAGACGAACGACGAAATGCCGTACTCCTCCGTCTCCGGCACATGCTGCTCCTTCGCCATCTCTTGCATCCAGCCGGCCGACTGGCTCGCCTCGTCGAAGTCGAACAGGCCTGTATTCAATATGTCCGCGGGATCCACTTGTCCGCGAACGGCGCGTATGATCTTGGCCCGCGGCTGAAGGCTGCGCAGCACCGTCTCCAGCTCTTCCAGCTCCCGCTCGCCCACCATGTCGCATTTGTTCAGAATCAGCACATCGCAGAACTCGATCTGATCGATAAGCAAATCCACCACTTCCCGGCTGTCGTCTTCCCCAACCGATTGTTTGCGGTCCATCAACGATTCACCGGATGAGAAGTCGCTCCAGAAACGATAGGCATCCACAACGGTAACCATACAATCCAGCCTGCAGAATTGGGTCAAATCTATGCCTTGTTCTTCATCTATATAGGAGAAGGTCTGGGCAACCGGGACAGGCTCGCCGACTCCGGTAGATTCGATCAAAATATAATCGAACCGCTGTTCCTTCGCGAGCCTCTCCACCTCACGAAGCAGATCCTCCCTGAGCGTGCAGCAGATGCAGCCGTTCGACATCTCCACCAGCTTTTCATCCGTACGGGACAGCCCTCCGCCCCCTTGAATCAAATCGGCGTCAATATTCACTTCGCTCAGGTCATTCACAATAACCGCAACCTTCATTCCTTGGCGGTTGTTCAATACGTGGTTAAGTATCGTCGTTTTGCCGGCCCCGAGGTATCCGCTTAATACGGTCACGGGTAGTTTCTTCTGATCATTCATCATTGAGCACCTCTTGTATGTCTTCTTACCGTCATTTAACAGTAATTTTTACTGATATTAATAGTAACAGTTACTATTAGCGTTGTCAATTCCATTAAGCTATCTCCACAGCATGCAAAACCACCGCCATACCCAGAAGGGTTCGGCATCTGTATATGCGGTCTAATCGAGAGCCCTTTATTTAATTGTAATAATTACTTATAATAAAAACATATACCTCATAGATACCACTGTCAATGTTGAATTCTGCAAGTTGAAAGGATGTTATCATGCACACCCCATTGTTTATTTTGAGCGGATTTCTGGGTAGCGGGAAAACAACGCTGCTGTTGAGGTTGTTGAACGAAGCCAGAGAACGCGGATTACGCCCCGGCATTATGATGAATGAATTGGGGCGTCAAGATGTGGACGGCCGAATCGTGGACGAATTCGCACAATTCCCGGTCGAGCGGTTACTGGACGGCTGCGTTTGCTGCAACAAAAAGGAAGAGCTTGCGGGATCTCTCCGGTTGTTACTGCAACAAAGGCCCGACATCATCTTTATCGAATTAACCGGTGTTGCCAATCCGGAGGAGATTGCAGCGGTAATCGCGGAGAGCTTCGGTAATGACATCCATTCAAGCCGCATTGTCACAGTTCTGGACGCTGAGCATGTCTTGGAATACAATAGCATTTTCTCGACCGACCGATTGCTGGTACAAACCCTGCGCCGCCAAATCGAAGCAGCGAATATGCTCGTCGTCAATAAAACGGATTTGGTCTCTTCCCGCAAGTTGAAAAAGATTGAAAAAGTCATTGCCAAACAAAATGAATCAGCTGCTATCGTCTATACCGTTCACAGTCAAATCGATCATCATCTTATTTTTGCCGAAATTCAGCCCCGCGAGAATCGAATTTCGGCAGCTCAGCCTTTCCGCATTATTAAAGGGAACTCTTCCGTGGAAGCTGAATCGCATAGCGGACATTCTCACGCTAAGGATGGGAACGGCAATTCCTACTCCAAGGTGAAGACGGTCACTCTTCCTGTTCCCGTAGATGCGGAAGTTGACAAGCAAACACTGGAAAATTTCTTGCAACATAATGAACAGCAGCTCATTCGTGCCAAAGGATATATCCGTTTAAGCGATCGCACCCACCTAATTCAATATGCAGGCAATCGGATCACGTACTCAGCAGCCTCCTATCCCGGGAAGCCTTATCTCGTCGTTATCGGCATGAATTTAAACGAAAGCCAGTTGCTTGATTATTGGCTCAAAGCGTGTGACCGAAAATCCCTTAACCGCGAATCCCACTTCCAATAGGTTCGTTACTGCAATTGGCAGGTTTCGCAAACGCCGTAGACTTCGAATCGATGACGCAATATTTTGTAACTCCCTGGCAATTGCACGCCGCGGTCCATCGGACAATCTTCGAAGGCCAACGTTTTTTCACAATTCACGCAGATCAAATGGTGGTGGTGATGCGACAGACAGTTTTCTCTGAATTTGAGTCCACCCTCCATAAAATAAAAATGCTCCAAAACGCCCATTTCGCTCAGCATACGAAGGTTTCGGTAGACCGTGTCGAAGCTGACGCTTGGATACCGCTGGGACATCTGGTCGTATACATCCTTTGGGGAGAGATAACCGTCGTGGTCAACAAAAATTTGAGCCAATGTTTTCCGCTGCTCCGTTATTCTCCAACCGTGTTTAGACATTGTATTTAACATATCCAACACCTTGCCGTTCTTTTCCATGAATATCTGACTCCCCTTCTTGTATGACGGTATACGTACGGCTCCAACACCATAATCAAAGCCGCATCCTTTGTACTATTGTATCAATAATCAAACGGTTCGTCATACAACACTCTCAAAAAATAGCGGAAACGAAAATAACTCCAACAGAAAACAAAGAAGAAGCGGCATGGCGACATGGCGCTTCTTCTCCTGTACGGCTAATGCTCCGGCCGGCTCGCCGTAAGCACGATTGGCACACAATGTAATCTTGCTGACTGAGCGATTCCGAACGGGAACGTCCCGTCAAGCGGCCAGAGCTTAACCGTGTTAAAACCAGCTGCCCTCAACTCCGAGGCTGCAGTCTCTTGCAGTCCAATCGGCAGCTTTTCTCCTTCCATTCTTCCTTGTCTCTTGACGCTCGAGCGACGCCGATGCTTGCCTTCCGAACCCTTTTTCAATTGCCTCCCCATCACGAACGGGAGCATATTTCTGGCTGTCCAATCCCCGTCTATAATGACGATTCTACCGCCTGGCTTCAACACCCGCAGCCATTCCGCAAACACAGCCGAACGTCCCGACAAAGCCCCCAGCAAATGTCGGCTGACAACTGCATCAAACAATCGATCGCCGAATGGAAGCGACTCGGCCTGCCCGTGTATGAAATTGCTTGCCAGCCCCAAGACTTGCGCCTTCTCCGCAGCTATTCGCAGCATCTCCATTGAACTATCGAGCCCCGTTGTCCGGTGGCCCAGCTTCGCAAGCTGCAGAGCCAGGAACCCTGGTCCTGTGCCGATATCGAGCACCTGAAGTCCGGACTGATAATCCAATAGAGCCTGCAGCCACTTCTTCCACCGGTCTTGCTGCTCCCGCGTCATCAGGAGCTTATCGATGCGGCTCGTATAGGCATACGCTTGCCGATCCCAACGTTGTTCCATATCGTGAGCTTGGTCGTTCATCCCTTAGACCTCGCTTCGTCTTCCTTCATAAACACCCTTGCGCAATGCTCCATCAAGAGACAAAACGACCGGTTATGTCCAATATAGAAGGACGATAAATCGTAACGATTGCGAGCCGGCTCGAACGTAACGAGCAAGCGATGTTTCATCCGCTTCATCGCCAGCTTGACGAAACGCTCCGTTCTCTCCGACGCCGGGAATGTGATGTATGCATACAGGGAATGGTCCTCCGGCTCATCGAGCGGGCTGACGCCCGCACAAGAAAATTCGGTTTCGATATGCATGCGCTTGAACAACGTCAGCGCTGCCAGCAATTCCGCGTCAATATGGATATTGCCAAGCATTACCGTTTGTTTGGCGCGTTTCCTGATCTTGGGACGGCCGGCCCAATCGGCCAATTCCCGTTCCCGACGCTGCCAGCGCCGCTCGCCGTGCGAGCTGACCACCGTTTCCATTTCATCGTTGTGGCTTATATAGGCCATTAGGATCTCCTCGTCTGCGGCAAGCTAGAACGTCGGCAGCGGGTCCGCCAAAACGCGCCAGTTGCCCTTCATTTCCTCTTCTGTCAACAAAGCGCCATCCAATGAGCGGGCTATCTTGTCCTTATCAAGCTCGATGCCGATAAACACCAGCTTCGTTACCCGATCGCCCCACTTGTCGTCCCAGTCTGGCGATTTCGGATATTCGCTTCCGAAATATGCAATCCGTTCTTCCTCCGAAAGCGACGCAACCCATAATCCAGCCGAAGCCAACTGCCTCGAAACGCCGGCCTGACTGAACGACACAGCCGTATTATTGCGCGTCGCCAGCCATAGAATGCCCTTGGATCGAACAACCTCCTTCGGCCACTGCGCCATCCACTTCATCAATCGTTCTGGATGGAACGGAATTTTGCGGGTATACACAAACGAAGAAATGCCGTATTCCTCCGTCTCCGGTGTATGATGTTCCTTTTGGAGCTCCTGAATCCAGCCGGCGGACTGGCTGGCCGCGTCAAAGTCAAACAAATGCGTATTCAAAATTTCCTTTGGATCTACCTTCCCGTGGCTGGTGCGAACGATTTTGGCACGTGGCTGAAGTCCCCGCAGCGCGGCCTCGAGCTTGACAAGCTCCTCTTCGTTAACCATATCGCATTTGTTGACGATCAGCACATCGCAGAATTCAACCTGATCGGTGAGCAGGTGCACCACTCCTCTGGTATCGCCCTCACCCGCCTCCTGGTTGCGGTCCAGCAGCGTTTCGCGGGTGTTAAAATCCTGCCAGAAGTGGTAGGCGTCTACGACAGTGACCATGCAATCCAGCCGCGTCAGCTTGGACAGATCGATATTCTGATCTTCATCGACATAAGTAAAGGTTTGAGCGACGGGCAGCGGCTCGCCGATCCCGGTAGATTCGATAAGAATGTAATCGAACCGCTTCTCCCGCGCCAGCCGCTCCACTTCTTCCAGCAAATCGTCGCGAAGCGTGCAGCATATGCAGCCGTTGGACATCTCCACCAGCTTCTCTTCCGTCCGGCTTAAGCCGCCGCCGTCGCGCACAAGATCGGCGTCGATATTCACCTCGCTCAAGTCGTTGACGATCACCGCCACTTTTAATCCTTCGCGATTATTAAGCACATGGTTCAGAATCGTCGTTTTCCCTGCGCCCAAATATCCGCTCAGAACGGTAACCGGTATTCTTTGATCCGTTGTTTGTACATTCATAACTTTATTGTCCTCCTTCATAATTAATGCGGATGCATCGTTACGTCTGCTTTTGTCCTCCGGAAAGATTGCACTCCATACAATATCCGAACACATCCAGCTTGTAATTGACCGATTTGAAGCTGTCCGGCGACAGAGAAGACAGCTGCGCGATATTGCAATCAATCAAAACCGTGTTTTCGCAATCCATGCAAATGAAATGAAATTTGGGCTGCTCACGCTCCACGACACGATAACGAATTTCATTGGCGACGGCGATGGATTCCACCATTTTCAGCTTGCTAAACAGCTTTAGATTCTGATAAACGGTTCCATAACTCAAGCCTTGAAACTTTTGTCCCATTTCATGATAAAGCTCAATCGCTGCAAATGGCCGATTATACCCAAGCACAAGATAGAGCATGTACTTCCTTTGCGCCGTTACCCGCATTCCATGCTTTAACAAGTCGTCCAGCAACTCCTGCATTTGCGTTGTAACAATCATTCCTGATGATCACCTGCCTGCCAGTATCATAATGATGATTCAGTCAACATTGGCAATCCTCGCCGCAGCAAGCCAAGTCCGTCAGCAGCATGCCTTGCTTCCGGTATTCCTCCATGACGGACGTATCTCCCCCCAGCCGTTCGGCAATCTGCGAAGCAATCACGCCGAACCGCTGGCGAAATTTATAGATAAAACAGAACAACAAATTGCCATGGCTGACGGATGGTCCCGCCAGGAACAAATCCGGAGTCATCGTCGACTCATCCCATTCATTGAGCAGCGCTTCTCCTTCTGGCCCAGGCTCGAACAAATGCTGCACCATCGTTAGACTGCCTTTGAAGCCCGTTGCAAGGATTGGCGGATAGGCGGTTCGTACATAATGTTCCTTGCCGTCGCGATCTTCGCAATAAATCAGATAACCTCCGCCTTCCGCCGGCTCGACCCAATGAACTTCATGTCCCGCCAGCAACCGAATCTGACCGTCGTCAATCTCGTTAAGCCGATCCTTGGTGAACGGCGACAGCTCTACGCTAGGATCGCTGCTGCCCTTCTCCAGCCAGCGGCCATTCCGATCGATAATCGTCACCTGCTTGCCAAGCCTCGCCAGATGAATCGCAGCATCCGCGCCGCTCTCGTATCCTCCGATAATGACCGTCTCTTCCCCGTCGATCTCCGTCCATTCCCGAATGAGGCTATTATGCAACGCGTACTCCGCTCCCGGAAAACCATCAAACCTCGGATATTGAAACTCTCCTGCGGCCCAGACAACAAAGCGGCTGGACATCATACCGACGGAAGTATGCAATTCGAACCCGCCTCCCTCCAGGGGCCGAATATCGAGCACATCGACGCCGGTCTGTACCGGGAGCTCCTTGTATTGCGCTACGGCCTGGAGGTAATTCGCATAATCTTCACCCGACGGATGCTCCGTTCCAAGCGTATATGCGGGAGAGGTTTTCAAAGCAATTGCATTCAGATCCATCATTCCGTAAGCGTTGCTTGTGAACGACGGAGTAATCATCCGCATCTCCTTCGGCCACATCAGGAAGGATGAGCCGATTTCTCCCCTTTCCAGAATGGTGAAAGAGCCGATCTCAAGATCGCGCAGCACGCAGCCGATTCCGATTCCGGCGGCGCCTCCTCCCACAATGACGCAATCATAATGATTCATTTTGCGCACCTCATTTATTTGTAATTATTACGATTTAATATCAGCATACGCTCTCCCGCAATCATTTGTCAACTGTATCAGCTTGTCGTATTGGGGCTGTATTCGACGAATGCTTCGTCGATATGCTTCATGTCCAAAGCACGGTCTTCAATAATCGCCTTGCGCTTGGCCTTAAGAATGATTTGTTCCATGTCGGCGTAGCTGCAGCCGGTCAATCGTTCCGAGGCTCCGCGAGGAACTTGCTCCTCATGCTCGAAATCGCCGATCAGCAAAGCGATGTATTCCGCTCTTCCTTCCTCATCCGGCAAGCTGTACGTCATCTTCGTATCGAATCGGCGCCAGATCGCGCTGTCCAGCTCCGCTTCCAGGTTGGTGGCGGCCGTGAAAATGCTGTCCCCCTCAAATTCGTCCAAACATTGAAGCAATGTGTTGACCACCCGCGCCATTTCCTTCACTTCATCATTGTTCTCCCGCGTTCTCGCGATCGCGTCGAATTCATCGAGAAACAACACGCAGGGAGTAGCCTTGGCATATTCGAAGATTTTGCGGACGTTGCTCGCCGTTTCGCCCAGGTGGCTATGAATAATCGCATCCAGACGCACCAAAATAAGCGGAAGCGCAAGCCTTGTCGCAAGATAAAAGGCCGTTAACGTTTTCCCCGTGCCCGGCGGACCGAACATCACCACTTTGTTAGGGATCGGCACATCGTACCGTTCGAACTTTTCCTTCATACCTAGTATCGTAATAAATTCCTCAACGATTTGCCGGTTTCTCGCGGGCAAAACGATTCGTTTGACCTTCTTTGCGCATTCCTTCGGAGCGTAATAGGTAGCCATATCTATCCCTTTGGCTCGCGGAAGGCGCGAATTTGCATTGCTTTTGCTCATGTCGTGCGAATCTCCTTCGATGTCCTTCAATGTTGATGCATACGCATGAATGCCCGACCAGAAGTCGGGCATTCCAGTTAACCGCGATTTGTTCGAACAGCACACGGCAGCTTACGAAATCCAGAACAAACCTTCTCGATCTATCTCCACTTGTTCGAGCTGCCGCTCGAAATCCGCATCTCGCGCAATAGAGTGTGCGGGGAACCATGCGTCATCGCCGTCCTTGGCATATACGGTCCAGTTCCCCTCCTCCAGGCGAAAATGAACGATAGCCTTGCGACTCCATTCCCGCTCCTGAGCAACCGGTCTTTCCTCGCTTAAGGTCAAGCCATTGCTTTCCCATTCATAGCTCAATCGGACAGAGGATCGCACATTGCGCGGCACCTTCAGCGATATATACCCATCCAGTATTTTCTCCAGTCTTCTGACCGTAAACAGGTCCATCTTTGCTTCACCTCAAGCGATATCCTTTATACTTGTACGCCGATTACCAACTGGACTTCTTGATACCGGGAATTTGGCCTTTGTAAGCGAGCTCCCGGAACACGATACGCGATACTTTAAATTTGCTCAAATAGCCATGCGGCCGGCCGGTTACCTGGCAGCGATTGTGAAGCCTGGTCGGCGAAGCGTCGCGCGGCAACTTGCTGAGGCCCTCGTAATCCTTATTGTCTTTCAGCTGTTTCCTGATTTCCGCATAACGCGCGACTGTTGCTTGTCGTTTCTGTTCCTTGACGACTTTCGACTTCTTAGCGATGATAATCACCCTACCTTTATTCGTAATAGTTACGTTTTATTATAGCAACAATTTGATGTTTTGCAAAGTCAAACGTCAATTATCTGTAAATATGCAGCGACATCAATTCATATCTTTATAAATTTCCCGCATGACGTGGCGAAGCTCGGGAATAATAATGCGGGTAACGGCAAGCTTGACAGCGCCTGTTGAACCTGGCATAGAGAAAACTGCCGTACCGCCGCTCACGCCAGCTATGGCCCTGCTTAGAATCGCGGCCGTACCGATATCGTCCACATAGCTCAAATAACGAAAGATTTCGCCAAACCCTTGCATTTCTTTATCCAGTAAATCTCGAACCGCTTCATACGTCGTATCGCGAATCGCAATTCCTGTTCCGCCATTCAATAAAATAGCTTGAACCGATGCGTCGGCAATAGCGCTGCGGATCGTCTCTTGAATTTGTGAATAGTCGTCTTTGACAATCCGTAGATCGCTTACGATATAGCCCGCCGTCTCCAACAATTCGCGCATAAGCGAGCCACTCTTGTCCGACTCCGGCGTTCTCGTGTCCGAGACCGTGACGATTAAGCAGTTCACCGTCGAAGGACTTTCTTTCCGATGCTGTTCAACGGATGTTTCAGTCATATTTATCTCCTCTTTTCTGCGGCGCAACAGCTTGTCTTGCATGAATATTTTAAAAAGGGTACACTACATATGAACAAACACTCATATAATGGAGGCGTTGGTAATGGCTCATCATACGCATGAGAATCACACGCATGTGCACAGTGAAAAATGTGGACATACGAAGATCCAACATGGCAGCCACATCGACTATGTTCATGACGGTCATCTTCATCATGAGCACGACGGACATTGGGACGAATGCTCGATCGAAGTAAACGATCTTAACCCGAATCAATGCTCCCCGTTTGAATGCGGCTGCGAGCACAACGAGGATTGCGGTCACGAGCTTGTGCCGCATGGCGACCACTACGATTATTTGGTCAATGGCCGTTTGCATCATGTGCATGAAGGACATTGCGATGACCACGGCCCTGTTCAAGTAGTAAGCTAAATTCGTCCAATTGATAAATGTTACAAAGCAGACTCCGGATCCGGCTTATAACGGAAGTGGGGTCTCTTTTCTATTGTATAGCTCGTCAACAGTTAGTCGACTTTCATCATATAGCTGCGGAGCGGCGTGCGGAGCGAGACGGCAAACAACGCGATCAGAAGGAATGCCATAACCGCATATGTCGCCTGCACGCCTATTCCAGACGCGGCCAGCCCGCCGAGCAGAGCGCCGAACGGCGATCCGCCGTAGGCAATCATGCGGCCGCTGGCATGCACACGCCCTTGCAGATGGTCGGGCGTCAACTGCTGGCGCAAGGTAATGCCGTTAATAATAACCAATGTGCTGGCCGCGCTCCACAGCAAGTAGAACAACGAAGCTGCGGTTACGGTGGCGCTCATGGAGAAACCAAGCAGCGCAGCGCCGCCTGCGGCCAGTCCCGCAATCGTAATGCGGCCCGGCCAGAATCTGGCGCGGAGCGGCGGCAAACCCAAACTGGCCAGCAACGCGCCGACGGAACCGAATGTAAACAGCATGCCGAGCTGCGGCGCATCGTCGGCAAAACCAACCGCCTGCGCGCCGAACGCCACGATCAGTCCGCCGACCGCTCCTCCGACAAACCCGTTGCCGAAACCCAGCAGCGTCAAGCTGCGAATAAGCGGCTCCGACCAGATGTAGCCCAAACCTTCGCCGATATCGGCGCGCAGCCTCCGAAGCAAGCCGGAGCCGGCTTCGCCATCGCCTGGCGTTCGCTCCGCCTGGAACGACTGCCTGATCGACCCGATCAGCATGGAAGACAGCAAATAACAAACGGCGGTTACGGCAATTGCCCATTCCGCCCCCCAACCCGCTATGAGGAACCCGGCAATGACAGGACCGCCAATTCTTATAACCGTATCCGAGGATATGAGCAGACTATTGGCGGCAACGAGCTTCTCTCTCCCGACCAGCTGCAGCAATGCGCCGTGGCTGGAGGAGTCGAATCCGACAAAAGCCGTTGCCGTCAGGAACGATACCGCAATAAGATGCCAGGGCGACGCATGGCCGTTCAGCAGGGCGGCAGCCGGGACAGTGGCAAGAAGCACGGCGCAGAATAGATCGCACACGATCATGATCCGCTTCCGATCGCCTCTGTCCGCGAACGCGCCTGCGAACAAACCGAACAGCAAATACGGCAAGCTTGCGCTTGCGGCTACCAAAGATGTAACCAAAGGAGACTCGGTCTGCTCGTAAATATAGAACGGCAGCGCCACAATCGAGAGGCTCGAACCAAAGTAGCTCAGCACATTAAAAAGATAATACTTCCCAAAGCCTTCCCGGCTCCATAACGACATGTCCACTACCTTGTTCAAATCGCGCCGCCTCGTTTCCTCACCAATGATTTGCGCAGCAAATAAAGGAAAAACGGCGCTCCGAGCAGCGTCGTAACCGCGCCGACCGGCAAGCTGGATATATGATGCTGCATGCCGGGCAGCGTCAGCGTGAGCGTGACGCTTTGCCCCGCCCAATCGGCCGCCGTCAGCAGCACGGCCGACAGCAGCGCGCTTGCAGGGAACAGAAGCAGCGGATTTCTCCCGACAAACCGGGCTGCTATATGCGGCCCGATCAGGCCGACAAAGCCGATCGCTCCGACAACCGACACCGCCGCAGCCGTAAGCGCCGCAGCCACAAGCAGAAGCAGCAGCTTCGTGCGATTCACCGCCAGCCCGAGTCCGGCAGCCGTCTCATCGCCGAGACGAAGCAGAGATGCGCGGCGCGCGAGCAGCAGCGACAGAAAAAGCAGCGACAGCCCCCAGGGCCATACATGATTCCAGTGGTCCCACACTCTCCCGTTCAACGACCCGAAATTCCACAGCAGAATAGACGCAAGTCCCTCCTGCTTGCGAAGCAGCAGCAGCGAGGTGGCCGACTGCAGAATCGATGTCGTCACAACGCCGGTCAGCGCAAGTCTGGCTCCGCTGCCCTCCCGCCTGCCGTTAAGCCAATAAATAATGACAACCGCAGCGACGCCGCCGAGCAAGGCAATCCACGATATTCCGCCGTTTGCCAGCGACGCCTGCGGCCAACAATGCATCGCCAGCACAACGGACAGCACAGAACCTGCGGAGACGCCGACCAAGCCGGGCTCAATGAGCGGATTGCGCATAACCGTCTGCAGAATTGCTCCTGCCAGGCCAAACATGGCTCCCGCCGCGAAGGCAACCAGAACTCTCGGCAGCCGCAAGTTCCAGACGATATGGCGATGTCCCTTGTCGTCCGTCAGATTGAAGAGCGATCTCACGACCTCATCCGTTGACAGCATCGTCCGGCCGAACGCAATATGCAGAACAACGATGATGGCAAGAGCAGCGAGCAGAAGCGCAGTCGCATAAGCAAATCTTCTGCGGATCGCAAGCGGTGTACGTCCCTGGACTCCATTCGGATGATCAACCACGAATACCGCCTCCTCTCCGCGCAAGCAAATACAGCAGGAAGATGGAACCGCCGATCAGCGTCGTCCATACGCCTACCGGAATTTCCATCGGCGCCAGCAGCAGTCGCGCGACCCCGTCGGCGGAGGTCAGCAGCACAGCGCCGCACAACGCCGAGACGGGCACGACAAGCCGGGCGTCCTGCGTATGCAGCGCAGCGCGCGTCAGATGGGGGGCAAGCAGCGATATATAGCCGATCGGTCCGCACTGCGCTACCGTAATCGCAACCAACAGGGCGCACGCGACAAGCAAAATAATTCGGGATCGCTCCACCTTCAGCCCTAACCCGGATGCCGTCTCGTCGCCGAGCTGCAGCAGATTGACCGAACGCGACAGCAGCAGCGCGACAGGCAGCATCACAACAAACCAGGGCCATATTCGCTCGACATGCTCCCAGCTCCGGTTCGCCAGCGAGCCGAGCAGATACGTGTACAGCAGATTGACGTCATTGCTGGTTCCCATCGCGATCAGTACGATAAGCAGACCGTTCAGCATGGCGGATACGGACATCCCGATCAGCAGCATGCCCGTCGCCCCCTTGCTCCCTCTGGCCGCCAGCACAACGGCGGCCCCTCCGGCGAGTCCGCCGGCAAGCGCCAGCAGCGGCTGCAGCTGGAACGGAACCGGCAGATGCAGCACGGTAATGGCGGCGACGGCGAACGATGCGCCCGCCGATATGCCGAGCAGCTCCGGTCCCGCCAGACGATTGTTTAACGCGCCTTGCATCAGCGTGCCGGACGCTCCAAGCAGAGCGCCGACCAGGAGACCAAGCAGAAGTCGCGGCAGCCTTATATCGCGTACAATGGTTCGCTCCGGCTCCGCTCCGCCATCCGTGAACAGGATGGACAGAAGCGTCTTCCATTCCAGCGCGGGCGTACCTTGCTGCAAGCCAATAGCGGACACGCCCACAAGCGCGCACAGCAATACGAAGACCGGAAGAATAACTGTTCTTCCGGTCTTATTGAACCAACCTCGGTTAGGCATCACCCATTACGACCCCGGGAACAGATCCGGATACAGGATCGCCAGCGATTCATCCAGCATCACGCCGAGCGAACGCGTTCCTCTTCCATCCCCCCAGATCGGAGAGCGCACTTCGTGCACCTGGCCGTTCCGAACCGCCTTCAGCTTGCTCCAGAGCGGCGATTCCGCAAGCTGCTCCGACACCGGCTTGGTGCCTGGGGCATACGAATAGCTTTCGACAAAAATAACGTCAGGATCTTCCACGAGCAGCTTCTCAAGCGAATAAGGAACGCTGCCTTCTCCGTACGGATCATCCTCCGCCTTCTCCACCTTCCAGGGATAATCGGAAATTTCCTTCATGATCGTGCCCCCTAGTCCGGTTGCCGTCACAACAGAGAAATTGACATCCGACCCGAAGATGATAAGCGCCTTCTTATCCTTTGGCGCCTTCTCTCCCGCCGCCTTCAGCTTGTCCAGGAAACGCGCCTTTGCCGCGGCCGCTTCCTCCGTCTTGCCGGTCGCCTGGCCGATCGTCTCCAGAAACCGGAGCGAGTCGTCATAATGGTTCGGACTGGCAAGGAACAGCGGAGCGACTCCGTTCAACCCCTCGCGCAGCGTATCGTGCGCGCCCTTCAGACCAATGACAAGATCCGGAGCAGCGGTCACTAGGTCTTCCAGACTTGGCTCGAAGAAGCTCCCGCCGATGGAAGGGAATGTCTCCCCTTTGCTCCCGTAGAACTCCGGCGAGCTGGCGATGACACGCACGCCGCTCTCCGCAATCGCCGACGGCTCCATCCCGAGTTCCGCCAGCACATCCACGCACAGCGATACGATGCAGGCCACCTTCTCCACAGGCTTGTCGATCACGATCGTTGCGCCTGTATCATCCGTGACGGTAATCGGCTGGAACGTCGTCTCCGTTCCGGTCTCCGGCGTCTTGCTCTCCTCGGGAGCAGACGAAACCGCGCCCGGCGAGGAAGACTCCCCTGCTGCCGAACCATTCTCATTGCCGGCGTTATTGCCGCAAGCAGCCAGCAGCAGCAAAGCCGCAATCAACATCATCATTCCTATCGTTTTCGTACGCAACATGGCTTACAATCTCCCTCGTTTTTCAATTTAGTACCCGTTCTCCGATTATTTCAGCTTGATGTTCGCCACATCCACGTTCGCAGGCTGACCGTTAAACGTGTAGGATTCAATCTTGCTGCTGTTGAATACGGCCAGTTCCTTGATGTTGGATACCGGCACGAAGATCGCCTGATCGTGAATTTCGTTTAATATCAAATCGTACGTCTCCTGAACCTTGTTCTCATCCTCGGTCGCGTTCAACTCCGAAATAATGGCGTCGCCGTTGTCGATAAGAGACAACCCTTGAGCGGCGACATTGTCCACTTGCAGCGAGGCATTCATATTCGTAATGAACGTATAAGGATCGTAGGTCAGCCCATAGGTTTTGCCGAGCGTTATTGTAAAATTGTTTTGCATCGTCTCCGAATAAAATGCCATCATTTCCAGCCCGTTTACCTTGATATCCATGCCGAGGTCCTTAAACGCGGCAGTGAGCGCAAGCGCAAGATCATCCACGATGGCCGAACCTTTCGAATAAAGAATGTCGCCTTCCAGTCTTACTCCTCCTTTCTCGCGGATGCCGTCTCCGTCCTGATCGATCCAGCCCGCCTGCTCCAGCAGAGCGAGCGCCTTATCCTTGTCGTACTCATATGGCTTCAGCCCGACATCGCTGTAAGGCATGGATGGATCGAACAGCGTACCCGCCTTGTCTTCAATGCCGGACAGCAGATTGGCGCTGATGCCCGCCTTGTCAAGGCCGTAGCTGACGGCTAGACGAACGTTGAGGTCGTCGAAAGGCGCTTTGTGAACATTAAATCCGATCAGACGTGTAGCGGATACGGCATCTGACACGACGCCGGCATACCCGTTGGCCGCAGATAATTCATTGAAGCCGTCATAAGACAGCTTTTCATTGCCCACGATCATATCGATCTCTCCGCTGCGCAAGGCAAGCAGCTTCGCGTCGTTATCGGCGATTATCTTTACGCGGAATGTCTCCACCTGAGGCTGCTTGCCCCGATATTCAGAGTTTTTTACAAAGGTGTACATCGTTCCGTCCGTCTGCCCTTCGTACTTGTACGGCCCCGTTCCCAAAGTCGAGGTCATCATCGCCTCCGACAGCGTACCGTCTTCCTTGAAGGCGTTAGGCGATACCATGGCCATCGGATTCAACATCGTAAAATCCTTCAGCGCTCCGTAATACGGATTTTTTAAGTGAACCTCGACCGTATGGGAATCGACGACTTCGATGCGATCCAGCAAGGTGGATACGGTGCCGTACGAGCCGTTATATTGGCCGAGCATCGCAGGAATATGCTCCAGATTAATTTTGACAACCTCCGCGTTAAATTCGGCCCCATCCGAGAACTTAACATCCTTCTTCAAATTAAACGTGTACACCTTGCCGTCGTCCGATATCTGCCACGAATCCGCCAGGCCCGGCACAAACTTGCCGTTGTCGTAATTGACCAGCGTCTCGTAGAAGTTGACCGCATAATAAAAAATACCATAATTTGTACTCTTCTCCGGTGTCAGCACGGGATAAAAGCCGCTGGAGAAATCCCAGCTCTCCGTCAGCGTAATTTCCTTAACGGCGTTCTCGTCCGCAGCTTTGGAGCAGGCCGACAAGCTGCCCAGAAGCAGAGCGGCGGCTGCAAGCCATACCATCATTTTTTTCATTTTCAAATTCCTTTCTAATGTAAGATCGGTATCGTTTCTCTTGCCTGCGGCATCTTCGGAGGCAGCGCCTCGATCAGCAGCCTGGAATACTCGTGTTCGAAATCATCATAAGACGCCGCATGCCCGATATGCTCGACCACCCGTCCGTCCTTCATGACCATAATGTTCCGGGCGATATAAAGCGCAACGTCGATATCGTGCGTAATCATCAAAAAGCTGCTCCGTTCATCGCGTTGCAAGGATACAATCAAATCGAGGATCTGTTTCCTGACCGTCACATCAAGGCCGCTGACCGACTCGTCGAACACAACAAACTTCGGAGAGACGGTTAAAGCCCTTGCGATACACGCCCGCTGCTGTTGTCCTCCGCTTAATTCATGAGGCAGACGATTCAAGAGCGTTTCGGACAGCTGCACCTTGCCGGATGTTTCCAGCACCAGCTGTCTCTCCGACCTTCGATCATGGGAGGTGAGACAGCGTATCGGCTCGGCAATCGATTCATAGACGGTTCGCCTCGGGTCAAGCGCGCTCCGGGAATTTTGCATGACGAGTTGAAACCTGGCCCGCAGCTTCCGCAGCTCCTTCGCGCTCAGAGCCGTCATATCGATACCGTCAAACAGGTAGCTTCCGCTGTCGGGCTTCTCGATGCAGGTCAAAATTTTGGCCAGCGTGCTTTTCCCGCTGCCGCTTTCACCGATCAGCGCGCAGCTCTGTCCTTCCAGCAAGGTGAAGGAAACATCGTTCAAGGCGTTCACTTCAACCCGGGAACCGTTGCCCGCCCTGCTCTTATACCGCTTATGCAGGTTGCTCGCCGTAATCATGGCATCCCCTCCCTATCAAGCCGGCTTGCCTTCAGCAACTCCTTCGTATACGCCTCGCGGGGGGAATGCAGGATGTCGAACGCGTTGCCGCTTTCTACCGCCTCGCCGTCCTTCATGACAAGAACACGATCGGCAATCCGGGCCGCTACGCCGATATCGTGCGTAACGAGCAGGATGCCGATGCCTCTGCCCTTGATTCGCTCCAACTCATCCAGCACCAGCTTCTGATTCTGGACGTCCAGAGCCGTTGTCGGTTCGTCGGCGATAATCAATTCCGGTTCAAGCATGAGCGACAGGGCAATGACGACTCTTTGCAGCATACCGCCGCTTAACGTGTACGGATAACTGTTCATCAACTGCCCGGCTCGCGGCAAATTCATACCTTCCAGCGCCGCTATCCCCATCGCATAGGCGTCTTTCCTGCGTATGTCCTTATGCGCCCGGACCGTCTCCACGATGTGTTCCCCGATTTTCACCGTCGGGTTAAAGGCCGACATCGGATTCTGGACGATCATCGCAAGTTTGCTGCCGCATAACCGTCGCATAGACTTGTCGTGCATGGCGAGCAGTTCTTCGCCTCTGAAGCGAATGCTGCCCGATATTTCGAACACCTTTCGGTCCAGCAGCCGCATGATCGCCTTGCAGGTTATCGTTTTCCCGCTGCCGCTTTCGCCGATAATGGCAAGAGCTTCCCCAGGCTGCAGGATAAAATCGGCAGGTTGCAGCAGCGTACGTCCGTCACGCTTCAGCTTGATCGACAGACCGTTTGCTTCCAACAATACGCTCACAGGTTATCCCTCCCCGGAGAGCCGATATCTCGCAGCGCTTCGCCAAACAGATTGAAGGCGGCCGCTGTCAGGAGAATGCATATCCCGGGATATACGAGCAGCATGGGATGGGAATAAAAGCTGCCTCGAGCCTCGCTTAACATCGCGCCCCATTCCGGCGTTCCCGCCGTAAAGCCCAACCCCAGAAAGGAAAAGCCGGACACCATCAAAATAACGGAAGCGATGCCCGTGCTTAAATAAACAAGAAACTGCGGCATAATATTCGGAATGATATGGTAGAACACAATACGCGCGTCGCTGCAGCCGGCAATGCGCGAAGCGGTCACATAGTCCTTCGATTGTTCGATAGCGGCATAGGTTCTGACCACCCGGGAAAACCAGACCCACATCGAAAACACGATGGCCAAAAAAATGTTGACAATGCCCTGTCCAAGCGAGCCGACAAGCGACATCACAATAACCAGAGGCGGGAACGCCATAAACAGATCGCACAGAACAAGAAACGCTCGTTCCACGCGTCCTCCGACATAGGCGGCGGCCGTGCCTGCCGCCAATCCAATCGCACCGAGCGCAACAAGCGTCGGAACGGCAATGCCAAGCGAATATCTCGCGCCGTACAACAATCTTGACAGCACACATCTGCCCAGTTGATCCGTGCCGAGCGGGTATTCCGCACTTGCGGAAAGAAATTTGCGGGCGACGTCCATGTCATGCGGAGAATGGGGCGCCAGCAGAGGAGCAAGAACGGCTGTCATCGCGATGAGTACAATAAGAGACAGACCGGCAATCGCCTGTTTGTTTCCGACCATTCGGCCCATCATGCCGCCATCCCCCCGCCTTCATTCGCCAACTGCGGATTCAGCCATACATTGATCGCGTCCGCAATCATATTAAAAACGACAATAAATAACGCAATGACGAGCACGCAGCCGTTAATCGACGGCAAATCGCGGGCGATGATGGCGTTGACCAGATGCGTACCGATGCCATTCCACGAAAACAGATTTTCCACGACCGCGCTGCCTGCTATCATGTACCCCAAATACTGAACGAACAGGGTAATGAACGGCGGCAACGAATTGCCCAGCACATGCCGCCGCATAATCCGGCTATCCGGCACTCCTCTTGCCTTCGCGTATTCCACATAGTCCTGATTCATATTGGACAACAACGTTGCCCGGAACATACGGATCATCGAAGCGGCTGCCGGCAGCGCCAATGACAGAGACGGCAGAATCAGGCTTCGAAAGTTTCCGTAATCCGCGACTTTGAAGATCGGAACAGCTACAGCGAACAACAGCAGCAATACAAATCCGAGCCAGAAATTCGGCAGCGAAATGCCCGTCATGGTTAATATCCTTACCGCGTGATCGAACCAGCCTCCCCGGTAAATCGCGCACAGGATGCTGACCGGAACGGTGATCATGACGATCCAAAGCATAGCCAGCCCTGTCAGCTTTAGCGTCTCGGGAAGCTTGACCGCGATATCCTCGCCGACCGGGTTGCGAGTCATCAAGGAAACTCCCAGATCTCCTCTCAAGCAATCGCCGAGCCAGTTCAGGTATTGCCGGTATACCGGCAAATGCAATCCCATGGATGTTCGTATTTCCTCAATTTGCTCCGGCGCGGGATTCAGCATGCTGCGACGGGCGAACGCTTCCGCCGGATCTACGGGAGACAGCGTCGCCAGCAGGAACGACAGCACCGATACGCCCAGCAGCACAACCAGCAAGCGAGGAAGACGAGTCCGTACGTATTTAATCATGTGCCTTACCTTCCATCGTATAAATTGACCGGCTTATTTCACCCGCCAGCCTTCGGCGTTGTGCTGAATCCTCCATAAACTTGCGTACAATCCGCCAGCTTTTATCAATTGCTCATGCGTACCTTCCTCCGCAATGCGTCCTTCGTTCAGCACCACGATGTTGTCGGCATTCTGAATCGTCTTCAGCCGGTGCGCAATCAGAATAACCGTTTTATTGGCGACCAACTCGTTAATGGCTTGCTGAACGGCCGCTTCGTTCTCCGGATCGAGAGCGGCCGTCGCCTCGTCAAGCAACACGATCGAAGCATCCTTCAGCAGCGCGCGCGCAATCGAGATCCGCTGCTTCTCTCCGCCGGACAAGGTAGAGCCGCTTTCGCCAACCGGTGTGTCGTAGCCTTGCGGCAAGGCGGCTATGAAGTCGTGGCAGCAGGCCCGCTTGGCCGCTTCCTCGATCTCCTCCTGCGTCGCGTCCATCTTGCCGATGCGAATATTGTTGCGAATCGTATCCTGGAACAGATACACGTCCTGGAATACAACGGATATATCGCGGAGCAGGCTTTCGGGCTGAATGTACCGGATGGGCTGACCCCCGATCGTAATTTCCCCTTCCTGTACATCCCAGAACCTGGCGATCAGACGGGTGACCGTGCTTTTCCCGCTTCCGGACGGCCCGACCAGCGCCGTAATCGTGTTGGGGCGAATCGTTAGCGATAGATTCTTCAACACCGGCTTGCCGGGGTCGTAGCCAAAGGTTACGCGCCGGAATTCAATCGGCTGCCGCGGCATAACGGTCGCCGTGCCCGTCAGCGGCTTCTCCTGCTGCACCTCCATAATCCGCTGGGCGCTGTATGCGGAATAACGCATTTCGCCATAATTCGTCAGAACGGCCGTCAGCGGATCGAATACCCGCGTCCCTACCAGCAGGAACAACAGGAACACCGGCAACGACAGACTGCCGCCGATCAGCAGGTAGCTGCCGGCAAAGATCATAACCGACATTCCCGAGCGCATCAGCAGCATGGCTCCCATAATCATCGGTCCCATAACGCCCTCAAGCCGGATCGAGGCCCGCATCAGCCGATCGAAGGAAAGCCGGAGCCGCTCGAAGCGGCTGCCGCCCATATTATGCGCCTTGATCTCGCGAATGCCGGCCAAATATTCCTGCAAGCGGCTGGCGGCGTCATTCTTCGCCCTGATATGACGCTCGCTCAGGCGCGCCTGCACGGAATCCGTCACCCATAGCAGCAGCGCGCCAAGCGGCACGGCAGCGAACATCGCCAGCGCCATCCGCCAGTCAAGCACCGCAAGACCGGCCAGCGCCAGCACGGGCAATGTAATGGCACTGATCAATTGCGGTACATTATGCGAGATTGTATGCTCGACCTGGCCGTAATCGCTTAGCAGCAAATTGGTCAAATCGCCCGGATCGCGTTTGCCGAAGAAACCCAGCGACAGATGGCGGATATGCTCGGCCAGCCGCAGGCGTCCCGTTGCGGCCATACTATAGGCGGCTCCGTATGTTTTGTCGTACAGAGAAGCGTAGGCTGCGTACTGCACGGCCAGCCATAGCAGCATAATGACGCACACCGTCCATAACCTGCCCGTATTCAAACCGGCTTCCGGCTCCGCAAAGGTCAAGTAGATCGTATTAAAAATATCGGCAAGCAGAATGGCCGGAACAATCTTGGAGAATCCCTCCAGTATCGCCGCGATGGCGGAAGCCCACAGCCCTCTGACGTTGCCGCCCGATATATTGTACAAGTACTTATTCATTTGGCTGCCCTCCACTCGCGCCCAGCTTCCAGGAAGCCGCCTGCATATGCGCCTGCCACATGGCTTCATACAGCCCGCCTGCCTCACGCAGTTCTTCATGCGTTCCTCGCTCGACAATTTCGCCTTGCTTCACAACAAGAATCTGCTCCGCGGCCCGAATGGTGGACAGACGGTGGGCGATGATCAACACCGTTTTTCCTTTCACCAGCTCGGCAAGACCTTCCTGAATCTTGTATTCGTTCTCGGCGTCCGCATAAGCCGTCGCTTCGTCCAATACAAGTATCGGCGCATCCTTGAGCAGCGCCCGCGCAATCGCGATCCGCTGAGCTTCTCCCCCGGAGAGATAGGTGCCTCCCTCCCCGATTTTGGTACCGTAGCCTTGCTCCAGCCGTTCAATAAATTCATGACAATTGGCTCGCTTGGCCGCTTCGATTACCGCCTCCCTGGAAGCTGTCGTATTGCCCATTCGGATATTTTCTTCAATGGTGTCATAGAACAGATGCACATCCTGGAATACAAAGGAGACCAGTTCCATCAGCTTTTCCGTGCCGATGTCCCGGATCGGCACGCCGCCGATCGCAATCTCCCCTTCCTGTACGTCCCAGAATCGAAGAAGCAGATTCGCAATGGTTGATTTCCCGCCGCCGGAGGGGCCGACCAGCGACGTCATTTCGCCCGATTTTGCCACAAATTCGATATGCTTCAGCACCGGCTTGAAATCTTTGCTTTCCTTGCTTTCATAGGCAAAGGACACATCGCTGAACGATATGTTGAATTGCTCCGGCACTCGAGGCGCATCCGGCTCCGGCACCACCGGCTCGCCCAGAACGGCTTCAATCCGCTTGTTGCCCTCGACGATTTCCCGGAGTCCGCTTCCGAGCTGCAGCAGCTTCAACAATGGAGCGGACAAGCCTGGCGTGACGATCAGAAACAAAATGAACGTAATCGCAAACGCTTGATCGCCTCTGCCGCCAAACAACAGCAATCCGACCGGCACCACAAATGCAAACAAAGACACAATCATGACAAAAAATAGACTGTAGCTTGTTTTACACAAATCAACAATTCTGAGCGAAATATCCCGATAGCGGACAACGGCTTCGTTGAAAGTTAGGAAGGCGTCGGCCTTTATTCCGAACACCTTGACGGCAGGCATGCCCCGCACATATTCCACGCCCGTTGCGTTCATCTCCTCCATTGCGTATTGAAAGTCGCGATAAGCTTGAAGCCCCGCCATGCTGCCGAACATGCGGGCTTGCAGCCAGAAGGCAACAATCATCGGAATCAGCAGGACCAGCGCCAGCCGCCATTCGAGGGCAAACAAATACCCGATCAAAACAATCGGCACAATGACGGCGCTAACAAGATCGGGCAATTGATGCGCAATGAACTTTTCAATTTTTTCGACGCTGACCTCGATAATTTTTTTCAATTCGCCCGTTGCCGTACGGGTATGGTATCCCATCGGCACTTTGGCGACATGCTCGGCCAGCCGCAACCGCAACTCGTACAGAATTTGGAAAGCTGCAATATGAGAGCTCATACCCCCGATATACATGGCGACAAGCGCCGCCGCCAGTGCGACAAATGCGACGATGCCCCAGTAGAGAATCCGTCCCTTGTCTATGCCGGATAAGCTTTGCGCATGTGTCAGCAATTCCTCTACAATGTGATAGACAGCAACGTAAGGCAGAAGCTGCAGCAGACTTGACAGCGCGGAGAACAAGCCTGCGACAATCAGAAGCCCTTTCTTCTCGCCGGCAATCTGCATAAGTCCCGAAAGCCCCGATTTTGGTTCCAATCTAATCCTCCTCCATCTCTTGCTTCATATGCACAATCTCGCACTTCATTAATCGTAATTGTTTCGATTATAAATAGTAATGCCTACAATTAATATTGTCAACATCAAAAACAAGGTTTGACAATGAGAAATATTATCAGTTATTATAGATCTAAATTGTAATAATTACGTTATGATGCAGTTCTCTCATGAAAATTAAGAATGGAGGAAGTTTACGATGCAAGAAGGCATTCACCCGAAATACAATACGGTCATCTTTTACGATGCGGCGGCGGACTACAAATTTTTGTCCGGCTCGACCCGAACTTCCAGCGAAACGATGGAATGGGGAGACGGCAACGTCTATCCCGTCATCAGGGTAGATATCAGTTCCGCATCCCATCCGTTCTACACGGGCAAACAGAAATTTGTCGAGGTAGGCGGTAGAGTGGATAAATTCAAACAGAGGCTGGCTCAAAAAAAATAAGACACAAATGAACTGTTCAATCGTTGCGTCGTCGAATACGAAGAGGATTTATGAAAAAATACCAAAACCCTTTGCGTCAGTGTATTGCGTGTCATGAAACGCAGCCCAAAAAGGAGCTGCTCCGCATCGTTCGAACTCCCGATCACCAAATCATGATGGATCATAAAGGGAAACAATCCGGACGCGGCGCCTATATTGGCCATTCCTTCGATTGTCTGATGCGGGCCAAGCATGCCCATGCTTTGGAACAGGCGTTTGGAATGGACATTTCAGAAGATACTTATGCCGTTCTGGAACAGAACGCTTCATGGAAAAACACGAATTGTCCGTTTAAGCCAAACATGTGATATAAGAAAGCGGTCCATAAACAGGACCGCTTTCTTATATCCTTTTATACGGCTGGTACAGCTTCATCCGCGCGTACAGACCTTTGTTTCAAGCGCCTCGCCCTTTGCCTATTTCTACAAAGTACCTCAGCAATCGCTCCGCGCCTAATTCATCCAATATTTGATCCTCTGCCAATTGACCATGAGCCACTTTCACATATCTCGTACAACAAGACAAAATAAACTCCGGATCATGCGTAATAACAAATACCGTTTTTCCCATTCCAGCCAATTGCCTCAGACTAACAGCGACTTCACGCATATGTCGCAAATCCAGACCGCTTGTCGGTTCATCGAATATAATGATGTCCCGCTCGCTCACCACAGCGCTGGCGATGGCTACACGCTGTTTTTGTCCGCCGGAAAGCGATAAAGGATGTCGTTCCTTCAACGACAGCAAATCGAGTTGCTGCAATATGTCTTCAGCCTTCCGCTCATCCTCCTCGCCCATACTGAGCAGCAATTCATCCAGCACGCTTTCGGTGAACAACTGGTGGTTTACGTCCTGCATCACCATGTAACAGCGACGCAACCGTTTGTTTGAATCCAGCCGTTCACTGCGAATCGAAATATCGCCCGATGCCCGTTTCTCCAAGCCACATAAACTTCTGGCAAAAGTTGATTTGCCAGCGCCGTTATGGCCGATAATGGCCACAATCTCGCCCTCCATCGCTCGCAACTGGTCAATTTCCAATATATTGTCCGTTTTTTTGTGATAGCGAAACCTCAGTCGGGATATGTCGAGAACCTCCGTATGACCATAGGCTTCACTCGCTTCACGCGACAACGTCTCCAGCGCCAAAGGGCGCAAGCCGAGTCGCTCCAACTCGCTCGGACTCAGTGATAAAAACTGATCCCGATTAAAAAGTTTTTCGATTCGCCCTTCCTTCATGAAGACAATCTTATCTACCCAGTCGCGTAAAAAGTAGAGTCTATGCTCCGCAATCACAATTGTTTTCCCTTGCCTTTTCCAGTGCCCGATCCATTGGCGCATTTCCTCTATCGCTTCGGCATCCAGATTGGATGTCGGTTCATCCAGCACCAGTACAGGAGGATCGCATACCGCAACAGATGCACAAGCAACCCTCTGCTTCTCTCCGCCAGACAAATGGAACAGGTTGCGATCCATCAGATGCTCCACATGCATCTCCTTGGCCGTTTGATCTACCCGTTCAACTATTTGTTGCGACGGCCAGCCTCTGTTCTCCGCGGCAAAAGCCAGCTCGCTTGTCGTATCGACATTGAAAAATTGCGACCGTGGATTTTGGAAAACGGAACCCACCCATTCGGATGTTTCATAGAGCGGCCATTGGCTGATATCCTGTCCGTTTAGCGTAATCAGGCCGCTCAATGCTCCTTCGTAATAGTGGGGGATCAATCCATTAATCAACCGCGTCAGCGTCGTTTTGCCGCACCCTGATTCCCCGCATAACAATACGACCTCGCCTTTTTCGATCGTCAGATTAATATCCCGGAGCGAATCTTGTCCTTCTCCCGAATCATAAGAAAAGTTGACTTGATGGAAGGTCAGCATGTCCCATCGCCCCCCTTCATATATACATACCTGCCATTGCAATCAATGCAACGAGGGAAAGCAGCCAATCCCATACACCAAACCCAATTCTTCCGATACTCGTTCGTTTGATCGGGCTCCCAAGTCCGCGGGTTAAGGCTGACGCCGACAGCTCTTCCCCAATCTTGACCACACAGGCCAGCAGAGGCACAATCCGATATTCCAAAGCAGTCACCGGATTCCTGAGCCAAGCCATCCCGCCTACGCCCCTTAATTTCATTGCATCAGCGATCGCTCGTGCCTCCTCTACAACCGTCGGGAAAAATCGAAACATAACGGACATCGGAATGATCAATTTAGGCGTTACGCGCATCCGCTCCATCGCTGCTGTAAATTCGCTGACCTTCGTTGACGTAACCACATAATAGCCCAGCACCAGGCTGGGTACAAAGCGGCTGATCACGCCTGAGGCCACAATTGTGAGCATATTGGCAAAGCCCGATGTGCGCGGAACCAGATAGCTTTCCCCAAACGATGCAGCGCCCAACAAAACCAAATAAATCAGCGCTGCTCGATACTGTCTGTTGCCAATCAGCAAAATAAGCGGAATGGTGGCCATTACAGGTCGAAACAGCATCGCCGAGCCATCTAGAGTACCTCCGATCATAACGACGTTAACAGCCAGAAGCAGCCACAGCTTGGTCCGCGGATCAAGCCAAATGTCCCCCGCATACACTGCTCCAGTTGTAAACAGCTCCTTACTCATCACGCGATGCCCGCACGCTTGAAGTGCTTCTTCAGCACCCGCCTGCCCACGTATGCGCCGATGACAGAACCGACGAGGACCATCGCAATCATTGCATAAAATATCCAGTTAGGCAGCAATTTAAGCAAAGCATCCGTATACGCCTCTCCGTATCCCGCGCGAAGTTCGGCAAAGTAGGACTCGCGCATAAAGAAAAGCGGGATCATCGAGCCGATTGACCATTCGCTAAACACGATGTATCCGATCACTGTTGTTTTCCAGCCCTTGTATTGTCCGCTCCGCAGGATCAAATCGCCAATAAGCCCACATGCTACGGCTGTCGCCAGCGTCGGCCACAAATGTCCGGATATGAACATGATCAACCCGACGATACTCCCCATCAACGTAACCATGCCGAACACTCTAACCTTTGTCAAAAAGAGCATAAACGGAATTCCGGTTACAACCGGAATCAACAGCGGCAGAAGAAGCATGAATACCGGGATGTATCCGATCATGCCTGTCGCAAACACCAATACAAAATAGATTGCAGTAAAAACACCAACTGTAATTAAGTTTTTTGCCCCGAGCTTCTGACGTTCCAAAATAGGTGTCCCCCTGTTCCTATACCAATTTATCGATAAAAACTACTCGTCTATAAATAGTAATTATTACGATATATTTAAGAGTATCGGTTTCCTTACTTCCTGTCAATGAAAGAGTTGGGACATATCGTTCACATGCGTTCGAACCGCCATCGCCGTTATCTAATCGCATTTATAGCGTCCAACCTCCCGAAGCATGCTGAATATGCCATAACCGCGCATACAAGCCATTGCGGTCAAGCAGCTCCTGATGCGTGCCTCTCTCGGCAACCTTCCCTTGCTCCAAAACAATGATCTGATCGGCCTGCACCACGGTTTTCAATCGGTGCGCAATCATAATGACCGTTCGGCCCGCAACCAGCCGGTTCAATGCCTGTTGCACATCGCGTTCGTTCTCCGGATCAAGCGAAGCAGTCGCTTCATCCAGCAGGACAACCGGCGCATTCTTGAGCAGAGCACGCGCAATGGAGATGCGCTGTTTCTCGCCGCCTGACAGTGTGCTCCCGCCTTCTCCGACCGGCGTGTCATAACCAAGCGGCAAGCGAGAAATAAACTCATGGCAGCAGGCCTGCCGAGCTGCTTCCTCCACCTCCTGCTGTGTGGCTCCCTGCCTCCCGTATCGAATGTTGTTGCCAATCGTATCCTGAAATAGGTATACGTCTTGAAAAACCATGGAGACACACTGCAGCAGCGCCTCCGGCTTAATCAACTTGGCATCGCGTCCGCCCAATAGAACCTGCCCCTGCTGCGGATCGTAAAACCGGGCAATCAACCGCAGTACCGTGCTTTTACCGCTGCCGGAGGGGCCGACTATTGCGGTTAATGTACCGGCCTTCATACTCATGGAGATCCGATCGAGCACCGGCTGGTCGCCATAACCGAATGCAACCTCGCGCAGTTCCACATCATGCCCTTCCGGCATCTCGCTTTCGCCCGTCATCGTTGGTTCCTTGAGCACATTCAAAATGCGCTCTCCCGCCAGAGCGTAATACTTGAACTCGGGAAGACTCATCAGCGCGACGGTGAGCGGATCGAAAATCCGGGTGCCGACGAGCAAAAAAACCGCAAACAACGGTACAGTCAGTTCGCCGCCGAGCAGACGATGCACCCCGACAATCGTCATCAGCGCCACCCCGCTTTTGACAAGTCCGATCGCAACCAGAAAGAAAGGACCTAATCCGCCTTCGAGCCGGATGCTCTCCTTCATTAAACGGTGAAACGCTCGTTCCAGTCTCTGAAAGCTGGCGCCGCGCAAGTTGTATGCTTTGATCAACTTCATGCCGTCCACATATTCCTGCAAGCGGTTTGTCGCTTCAATTCTTGCCTCCGAATGACTTAAACCCCACTTGCGCTCCAGCCCTCTTACTCCCCATAACACAAGCAGCGAAGCGGGCAGAGCCGCAAACATCGCCACAGCCATCTTCCAATCAACAAACAGAAATCCGGCGAAAGCGAACACCGACATCAGCGTACCGCCGACAAGCTGCGGCAGCAAATGCGTATTGGCTTGTTCCAGCAAAGCAAAGTCGCCCATAATCAGATTGCCAAGCTCCCCTGAATCTCGACGTGTCAATGTGCCGAGCGGCAGCTTGCGCAGATGCTCCGCCAATTGCGTTCGTCCTTCCGCCGATACCAGATAAGCGCTGCGGAACGTGCTGCGATACGCCAGAGTCTCGCCGATATACAGAAGCAGCATGCTCACTACCATCAGCCCGCAGATCAGCCATAACGATCCGATCGGAAACACTGGCGCGGCGCCATTGTAAAACTCATAAATCGTGCTTACTGCCGCAGCCGCCAAAGCAAACGGCGCTGCGCTCGCCGCATTCGCAACGAGCGACCGGACAACCGGACGGACAAGCTTGCGCGGATTGCCTGTAGTCACCTGATTCAACAGCTTCAAGCGAATTCGCCTCCTCTCCCAATCGACCATTGCGACGCTTCTGTATAAGCGCTCCACATTTGGCCGTACAAGCCGTTCCTTGCAAGCAACTCCTCATGCTTGCCCCGCTCGACAATCCGCCCTTCGGACAGTACAACAATCTGGGCTGCATTCTGGATCGTGGACAAGCGATGAGCGATAATAATGACTGTCTTGTTCTGAATCAACGTTTTGAGCGCATGCTGCATCAGATGCTCATTCTCCGGATCGGCGTAAGCCGTCGCTTCGTCCAGCACGAGAATAGGGGCGTCTTTCAGGATAGCGCGCGCGACCGACAGCCGTTGCTCCTCGCCGCCCGACAAATACGTGCCGCCCTGCCCGATTATCGTGTCATACCCGTTCGGGAGGCGTTCGATAAAGTCGTGACATTGCGCGGCCCTAGCCGCCTCCATCGCTTCTTCCAGACTCGCCTCCGGTCTGCCGATTCGTATATTATTTAAAACCGTATCGGTAAACAGAAAACTGTCCTGAAAAACAAAGGAGACTGTATTCATCAACTGCTCGATAGGCAGTTCCCGTATATCCGTGCCGCCAATTCGGATGCATCCGTCGCCAACGTCCCAGAATCGGGGAAGCAACTGCGCAAGCGTCGATTTCCCCGAGCCTGACGGGCCGACAAGCGCAGTAATTTGACCTTGACTGGCCGTGAACGAAACATCCTTGGCAGCCTCGTTCGCATCGACATTATAGGCAAAGCTGACGCGGTCATAATCGATCGAATAGGAGGATAACTGAATCTCTTTCGAATGCTCTGGAACGGGCGGTTCGTCAAAAAATTGATCGATTCGGTTCACACCTTCCTGGATGATGCCAAGCGTTTGCGCCAGTGTCCCCAGCTTGAAGATCGGAACCGTGATGCCCGGCGAGAGTACAAGAAACAAAATCAGCATCAGCGCAAAAGCCATTTGCTGTGGGTCACGGCTGAGCAGCAGTACCCCCACAGGCATAATAAAAGCAGGGATAGACAACATCAACACACGAAAGGTTACATAGCCCTTCTGAAACTTGTCGGTATACTGAACGCTGAAATCTCGGTAATCCGTCATCTGTTTATGGAAGGCGCGGAACGAATGAACCGTTTGCCCGAACACCTTGATTGACGCCATACCACGGACATACTGGATCGCGGAAGCGTTCATTTGTTCCAGTGCATCGAAATAAGCAGTCATCCCTTCCTTCGCTTTATTGCCCATCATCATCGAGTATTGCGCGGCAAATCCGATAAAGATGGGCAGCAGGCAAGCCAGTGCCAACCATGGATTCAGGAAAAACATGACCACTATCATAACTACAATCATAACGATAGTATTGATAAAGTCCGGCAACTGATGTGCAATAAACTTTTCGATTTGATCCACATCGTGCTCCATGATTTTTTTGATCTTGCCGCTTGCATTTCGATTGAAAAAACCGAGCGACAGGCGGCTAATATGATTCGAGAGCCGGATTCGCAAACTGTACAAGATCCGAAATGCGGCTACATGGGATGCCATGCCCCCCACATACATCAGCACAAATCCGCTTCCAAGACCGACGACGCCGGCAATCGCCCACCAAAGCACCCGCTCCCGATCGATCTGTGTGATATCCGATGCGTGTTCAAGCAATTCGGCAAGTACGACATAAATCGAGACATACGGCGTCAACAGCACAAGCACGCTGATTGAGGATAGGGCAGTCGCAAGAAGGAGTAACGCCCGTTTCTCCCCCGCGAGTTCCAGCAACCTTGCGATACCTTTCTTTCGTTTTTTTTCATTCATTCGACTCTGCCCTCTCCTTGTTTTCCTAAATGAAATGTACTAATGCAGTCTTGCGGTACATGATGATTATGGTACAATGAAAAAGTTAGATTACCCTAACTATCGTGCAGTTTAGCATCATGATCATCGACCGGTCAATCGGTACACAACTCAATTGTCCGCGCCCGGCATTTGTTTGTCCGTTAGCAGCTTTTCCATTCACTTCGCTGATTGTAAGGAGGTTCGAGCCCAATGCATGAAGCCATCCATCGGGTCTATACACCCTACTTGAGAAAACTCGGATTTGAGATTAACGTTGCCGAAACCGAAAAGCGAAACGTTATAATGCTACATATAATCTAGACAGCAAAAAAGGAGTTTCTTAGTTGTATGACGACAAGCAGAAGAAAGTTCAGCCCTGAAGAGAAAGCACGCATCGTGCTGGAAATTCTGAAAGAAGAAAAGACG
>JAESFX010000236.1_pt1 | contig 38971 bp, 31 predicted proteins | sample 9269501 | NCBI WGS metagenome assembly JAESFX01 (sample SAMN14515570, study PRJNA621655) | algae metagenome | isolation source: Desmonostoc geniculatum HA4340-LM1 and co-occurring heterotrophs from cave... | place: USA: Maniniholo cave, Kauai, Hawaii | collected 2009-07-28
TTTGTTTTGTAGCTCTGATTTGGTATTTTAATGGGTGTTTCACAAACTCCATTATTTCCAAATTAATCTACGTAGAAGCAAAGCGACGTCGGTTTCGTTCATTATAACTATTTGGTGTATTTCCGCCGATTCTACGCGGTTTTGACGTTATTAAGGTCATCTGTGTCCGTTACAATTTGGACAGGCCCTATTATCGCGAAATAGCGACTGTGGTGTCCGTTACGACCAGCCACGATTTGACTGTGGTGTCCGTTACGACCAGCCACGATTTGACTGTGGTGTCCGTTACGATCAGCCACGACTTGACTGTGCTGCCCTCCTCAACGAATCGACAGCCTCCTCCCGGCCGTTACAGATTAATTAGGGATAAAAGCAGGGTCATAGTGTCGTTTGTGTCCGTTAGCTTTGTTTCGAATAACTACAAACTGCTGGCTAGCTTCAGGATTGGACTCACACTTAGAAAAAATCGCGTCATGTACGGATGCTCTCTTATAGTTTAAAAAATCTCATTCGTCACCAATAGAACAATATCTTTACCTTCGGGTAGGATATTGACTAACCTGAGTATGGCCGATGGGCGAAGCAAGCCATCTTTGCATATGGCGGCGAAGGGGATCGAGATTGTCCCGTGACACCCGCTCCGCCCCTCCGCGCGCCGGGAGCTGCGGAAATCGTGTCGTACAGGCTTTCTGTTGCTTGGCTACAATTCGCACTCGTATCAGCAGCTGCCACCTCTCACCTCGCACTCACACTCGCACCCGCCGCTGCCACCTCTCACCTCTCACTCACACTCGCACCCGCCGCTGCCACCTCTCACCTCGTACTCACACTCGCACCCGCCGCTGCCACCTCTCACCTCGCACTCACACTCGCAACCGCAGCTGCCACCTCTCACCGCTAACCTCTTGCCTTAAGCTCCAGCCCGTCAGCCATCTCGCATTTCATCCCGCGCGGAGCTTCAACGACGCCTCTGATGCCGTTTGCGGTCTGCTCGGCCTCCAGCGTGATGACACCCAGCGGCGTGGGCACCTTTGTTTGAATCCACTGTAGACTGCCCAGTTGAGGCTGCACAATCGTCTTCGCGAAGCCCGCCTCCGCGGGGCGGATGCCGCCCACATAGGCCTGCAGCGCATAGCTCCCCGTTCCTCCCCAAGCATGCGTGAGGGACAGCAGATCGCCGTTATTGCCGAAGGGCAGCGATCCGTCGCTGTACATCATCTCCCAGTAGGTTTTGTGCCCTTGCTCCAGATGACTCCGGCTCATCCGTTTCAGAACGTCCAAGCCTTTGTCCACCTGGCCCGCATGCATTCTCGCCATTACCTCGTAACCGCCCATGTAGGGCCAAACGTTGCCGTTATGCCGCCATACGGCCGCTTCTTTATCCAGCACATCCCACCACCAAGCTCCGTCCAGCTCCTCATCAAACATCGGCACGACGTTGATGGAGCCCTTGTCCGTTCCGAATTGCCGTTCGATCTCATCCAAGATAAGAAGGGAGCGCTCCCGATCCGCCACATCGTGAAGGACCGCCCACAAATTGCCGTCAAGGGCGTAATGGACGCGCGGCTTCTCCCCCGCAGGCACCATCGTCAACAGCGGCGAGTCGCTGCTGCCGAAGGCCTGCCAAATCCCTTTCGCCGTTTGGGCGCTTCTCGCCATGCATGAATCCCATAAGGGATCCTTCAAGTAGCGGAACAGCTCGGCCATGGCATCCCATGCCGCCTTCTGGGCGAGCGCAAGGCCGCTGATTTTGCCCTTGGCTTGAATGGAGTACATCCAGCTGTTAAGGCCTGCGATCAAGCCGTCGTCTCCCATCTTGCGCTCCATCCACCCCTTGACCGCTACTAGCCTATCCCTGTTCACGATGGCATAGGCGCGATCGTTGGTGTGCCTTACATATTCCCAGAGGTTCACGATGGACCACATCGTCCACTCGTAGAAAAGCTGTCCGTAAGAGCCGCTGCCGGGTATAATCCCCCTCTCCTCGCCCTCCTCATGCTGCAATTGAAGCAGAATATCCAGCGTATTCTTAACGATCTCCGGCTTGTCGAAGGCATAAAGCGCCGTAAGCGAGGCCGGTCTCAGATCGCCTCCCCATATATCCTTATCGCAGCGCACGCCATCCCATATGACATAATCCGAATAACGCCCCTTAAGCGGCCGCTGCGTGAAGCGGGAAGGCTGGCTGCAGAGCTCCACCGTGTAGGCGCCCATAGCCCAGCTCTCGTTCACCAGCTCGTCATCGCAGGCAAATCCCCCGTCGTAGGCATAAGGAGCTGCCGTATAATCAAGCCACAGCTGCTCCAGCCGAAGCGATTCGCCGGAATCGTTGACGAGCCGGAAGTATCGCAGCGGAGTCAAGCCCTCCTCGAGCAGCCAAACGTCATGGCCAGCGGAAGTCCGAACTGGCAGGAAGGAATAAGCAAAGCCGAACGGGGTTGCTCCTACAATAGCGGGGAAACGTCCCGTTACTAAGCTTTCATTTGCGAAGCAAGCCTCAAGCGACGGGAACATTCTCTCATCGCTTGCATATAGGTAGCGGACGCTGCGAGCCTGGCTTTCCGTCATGCCGGGGAGCAGCATATACAGGAGCCCCGCTCTCTTTATCCCAAAATCCAGCGTCATGGACTGGCCCGGCTGCAAAACAGCGGCCCTGAAGTCTTCCGGCACAAGTCTTCTATTATTAGGCGAATAGGATAGATAGGTCATCATCATCCTCCTGAGGTGTACAAGCTTCGGTTTCCTTTTATCGTAATAGATGCCCCAGAGACGCGTAAGAGAACGTTCTTTACTTATGTGTACTATTTTGTCGAGCTGGTCAAAAAAATAGCCGCCATTCTCCTGTCCAGAGGGAGACTTGGCGGCTTTGTAGCAGCGTAAGGTTATGCGAATGATGCGGAAGTGATCGGCTTCAGCTTCGTGACGCGGCCATGCTGCGTCCACTCCGCCACGTAGATATTGCCTTTGCCGTCCACGCATACTCCATGAGGGGAGCTGAAGGTACCCGGCGCGATAGAATCCGGAGCCAGGTTCGGCCAATCCGGCCTTCCAGCGTTGCTTTTGTCTTCGCCCAGATGCGCAATAAGGGAGTCCTGTCCGTCCAGGATCGTCACCCTGCTCTTCAGATCGGGGATATACAGCTCCCCTTGATGCTCGTAGAAGGAGCACGGCTCATCCATTTCCTCCGTGACGAAGCGGATATGCTCGCCGCTCGGCGTAAACACCTGTATCCGGTGGTTGGAGCGATCTGCTACGTAAACATACTCCGTATCCCCCCGGACGACGATGGATACCCCATGCGGACAAGCCAGCTGGCCGGGAGCGCTGCCATAGCCGCCCCAAGTCCGAATGAGACCGCCATTCCGATCATAGTGAAGCACGCGATGCTGACCATATCCGTCGGCAACGTAGACGTCTCCATTGGAAGCAACCGCCACATCGGTGGGCACGAACGGACGCAGCACGGCGTCATACTCCGGCAAGTCCGGGATGCCGATGCTCCAAATCGTCTCTCCGTCTAGCGTCGACTTAACGACCAGGCCTCTGGCTACATCGGTCAGGTACAGATAAGAAACCCCGTCCTCCCGGTTCAGCAGCATGCCATGCGCACCCGCCTCAAACTCCTCGCCCCATGAGCGCACGTACTCTCCGCTTTCGGTCAGAACAATGACCGCGTCCTTGCTCGTATTGAACAGATAAACGCGATCCTGCTCATCCGTTACAATGCCGTGCGTATAGCCTAAGGACAGCCCCTCCGGCAGCTTCGGGAAGGAATCCAGCACCTCATATTGTCGATTGCCCGCGCCTATGCGCACCATGTCTCCAAGCTCCTTGCCTAACAAATTTTGTCCTTCTGCCACCGGATGGATTCATCAAAAGGGACCCTCTCCAGCTTCTCGTCCGTCCAGTAATATTGCAGCTCCTCGCGGGTCCAGCCCTCGTACAGCTCCTCCCAGGTATATGGCCCGTGCGGCAGCAACGATGCTTCCTCAATGGGCTCGCTCGCCGGCTGGAATCGCAGGTCGCAGGACAGCCTTACGCGGCCAGGCGTCTCGTTGCGCAGCGCTTTATGCACCGTCAGGCTGTTGAAGGCAATGACATCCCCCGCCTCGTAGTCGCCCTCCGCCCATTGGTAGCCAAGCCCGCACAGAATGGATTCGAGCCCTCCCGCGCCGGGATTGGCAGTGACGCCAAGCAGACCCGCGAGATGGCTGCCCTCCAGAATCGTCAAGCCGCCAAGAGTCCTGGGCACATCTCCGAGCGGAACCCATGTCGTCCACGTTTCGTAGCTGCCTTGAATGTGGAGGAAATCCTGATGGGAGGGCGTTGGATGCGTACCCTTGTGGGGCAGCATCAGCCTTCCGATATTGCGCGGATGCGGGATGGCACGCTCCCCGAACAGGCTGCCAAAGATGGACAATAGCTTGCGGTCATGCGCTAGCGCATGGAACGCCTCCAACTGCTGCACCTGTTTGTAAATGTGCAGCGGTACCCCTACGCCGTTCCAGTTCGCGTCCTCCTCGCTGAGGCTGTCCACCGCCTCCTGGTTCGCCGCGCCAAGCAGCAGCGGCTGGCCGCGATCCATGAGCCCATTCTCATCCAGAATCTCTAGCAGCTGACGGCGCACCTCCAGGATATGCTCGCGAGGAAACAGCCCCTTAAAGAACAGGTACCCGTCCTGACGCGCTCTTTCTCTTAACGCCTCCGAATCCTGCAAGAGAACGGTAGAATCCTTGAATGCTTTTGTAGCCGGCTGCAGGTCGTTATCGGAACTGGCTTGAGACATCGGAAATCCTCCTTCTTTTTTGTCAATTATCGATCTATAATATGTAGTATAGCTCCCTATAATAGGAGTGTATTTAATGAATATAGATCATTTTTTAACGTTTACCGATAAATAGAGGAGATGAATTCCATGCATGATGAATCACAGCCGGCCACCTTGCCATGGCATCATCTATCGCCAATCGTGTCCTACGCCAATTACTTGCATTGCCATGCCGGCGAAAGCTTCGGACCGCGTATCATCGGAGATTATCAGATCATCTACGTGACAGCGGGAAAAGGCCGCGTACACATTCTAGGGAATGCGTACGCGGCCCGCGTCGGCGATCTGTTCTATTATGGTCCGGGAGTCGCCCATCTCATCATTGCGGATGAAACGGAGCCCTTTTCCCTGTATGGCGTACATTTTAACTGGTCCTCCGAGCTTGTTCCCCTTGATCGGCGCATGATGCCTTCCATCGCCTATGTGGATCATCATATTGTATCCGACGTAGACAACCGCATTTGCATTGGCGACGACTCCCAAGATGCCCTCGTGCTCGGCGACCGGCAAAGCTTTGCCCCTCCATTGCTGCCGCCTTTCTTCGAGAGGCTCGTACGGGCTTACGGCTCCAACGAGGCTTATGCTCCTCTTCAACTTAGGGCTTATTTGATAGAGCTTTTGATTGCCATGAAGGGGACGGGGCAAGCACTCGCATTGTCGCCGGAGACGGCGAATCCCGTGGTTCTGGCAGTAGCATCAGGCCTGGAGCAGCGAGCAAGGGAGCGCTACGACCGGACGTGGCTTGGTTCGTGGACCGCCTATCACCCGGATCATGTATCGCGTCTGTTCCGCGAGCATGCGGGAATAACGCCCTACGACTATTTCATGCAGCGCAAGCTGCACCTCGTCAAGCAATTGCTCGCCGGCACGGATGAATCGCTGCTTGCCATCGCCGACCATGTAGAGGCGGGCTCCATCCACTCCTTTACCAAATGGTTTACGCATTTGGCAGGACTTTCGCCGGGAAGATATCGCAAAAGAAGCCGAATCATTTAGCGCGCACAAAAATTTTCCTGCATTCGTTCCGCGGCTTTTCACTAATCCAGCTCCAATATTCGCTTCGCTACCATGAGACCCGACAAAGTCACCAGCGGCGTTCCTCCGCCCGGATTCGTCGTGCCGCCCGCGAACCATAATCCTTTCAAATCGCCTTGATTGGACGGCCTGAAAAACGTCTGTTTCGCCGAGTTGGACGATATGCCGTAGATCGCCCCCCGGTAAGCGCGGGTATCGCCATGCAGCTGCTCCGGCGTATAGATCGCACTCGCCTCCAAGCCGTCGTTTAATCCCGCCAGACCGCGTTTCTCCAAAGTCTCGAGCAGATGATCCCGGTAATCCTCCTCCAAGCCTCGCCAATTATCGCCGCTGCTCAGATAAGGCGCGTTGGCCAGGATGAACAAATTGCTCCCGTCCGCAGGAGCCATGCCGGGCTCGGAATAACCGGAATGACAAACATAGATCGCGGGATCCGCCGCGGGCTGCCGAAGGTTGAATATATCGTGGAATTCCGCGCCGTAATTCTCCGGGTAGAACACGGTATGATGAAGCAGCCCCTCGAAGCGGCGCCGAACGCCGGCCATAACGACAAAGCCCGACAACGAAGGCTCCATTCTGCTCCGTTTGGCATCCGGAAGCGACGGTCGCTGCTCCGCCGTCAATTGCTCCGACGCTACGGTGAGCACGTCCCCGTTGACGACGATAACGTCCGCGGGGAAATCCCCTGCCGTGCTGGCTACGCCCGTTACTCTCCCGCCTGCCGATGATATCTCCGTCACATGGGCTCCAAACCGAATATCCGCTCCCATCTCCCGAGCGAGTCTCTCGAACGCGACGACGAGACCATAGGTGCCTCCCTTGACATGATAGACGCCTTGCTGCTCCAAGTAAGGAAGCATGGCAAAGATAGCCGGCGCGCGAAAGGGCGACGATCCGACATAAGTGGCATAACGTCCGAACATGGCCAGCGTGTTGGGATGTTTAAAATAGCGTCCCAGCAGGCGGCGCAGCGAGACGAAGGGACGAACCCGCAGCAGGCCAGCAACCAGCCGAATATCGATTTTGTCCTTCCAATTGAGGAGAAGCCGGTTCAGGAAGCGTTGCTCCGATAGCTCGTACAGCTTCTTCGATTCCTTCATGAACGCCCGGTAAGCTAGCGCATCCTTCGAACTGTAGCGCCCGATCTGCTCTTCCATGGCGTCATGGTCTCCCGAGAAATCAACGACGGCTCCATCCGCGAACACGTTTCTTGTACCGGGCTCGAGAAGGGATAACGTCAAATAATCCTCCATTTCCCTGCCAACGGATTGGAATACTTGGCGGAACGCATGCGGCATCGTAATCGTGCTAGGCCCTCTATCGAATCGATAGTCCCCTGCTTCTACCCGTTGCAGCTTTCCGCCCGCCGCGGGTTGGCGCTCTAGCACGGTCACCTTGCATCCGGAAGCGGCTAGACGAATGGCGGCAGACAAGCCGCCGAGTCCCGCGCCGATCACTACGACTTGTTTCATTACGAATAAGTCCTCCCTTTCCAGGCATACCCGCCGCCCGTTCGCCGCGACGCCAGCCAAGAGGCGAGCGCGATTCCGCATAAGGCTATCATGCTGGCGGGCAGCAGCGGGGCAAGCCATATCGGCTGTCCGTTGCGAACGTCCACCGCAGCCTTGATGCCGATGCCGAGCAGCGAGCAGAGAAGCGCCGGCGGCTGCAACCCCGTCAGCCAGGCGGAGTCCGCTCCGGCTGTAGCCGCGACGGACAAGGCAAGGCACATAATCGGCGGCAGCACGTATAGGATCGAGTACGCCGTCACCATGCCGAATAATAACAGGCGATTGCGGCCGACTCCCTCGAATATATTTTTTTTGTACCCGTTCCATACTTCTCCGGCATTGCCGTACATGCGCATGGAAACCTGATCCCGGATGTCCGCCAGCATGACGGGTTCGCCGGCCTTCTTCATCGCTCTGGCAAGAACGACATCGTCCACAAGATGCCCTCGGTTAGCGGCATGTCCGCCCGCGATTCGATAGCTGTCGCGATGCACAAGCACAAAGGCGCCGTGCGCCGCAGCGAATCGCGCATCCTTGGAGGCTCGAACGAGCCGAATCGGCAGATGGCAAGCGATGGCGAACATCATCATGGGCACTACGAGCTTCTCCAGCCATGTCAACGTGACTTGCAGCGGAAAGCCCGTAATCATTCCCCGTTTCTGCCGAAGCGCCGCCGCCATGACATCCTGGACCGCGTCAGGAGCAAGTCTCGCGTCGGCATCCAGAAACAGCAGCCACTCTCCGGAAGCTTGGCGTGCCAATTGGTGGCATGCGTGCGCCTTGCCGGTCCAGCCAGGGGGAAGCTCTTCGCCGGCCAAATAACGGATTCGCCGGTCAGCCTTCGCCGCATTCGCGATGATCTCGGCCGTCCCGTCGGAGGATCGGTCGTCGAGCACGAGAATCTCGATCCCAGCGTTAGGGTTATGGCACGCCGCCCGCAAGCAATCGCCGATATTGGCTTCCTCGTCGCGGGCGGGGATCAGAATGGAGAGGCTCGCCGCCAACTCCCCGTTTCCTCTCCCAAGCTTGGGGAGCTGGGACAGATTCCATAGAACAAACATCAATTGCGCCCCAAGAAGGCAGGCTACGAGCCAAAAAAAGAAGTCCATCTTCCCAGCCTCCTCTTGAATGCGTCAAAACGCTCGCTCGTGGACGGGCTCCCCCGAAGCATGGAACGGTAGCCGTCCATGATGCCGCCGTCGGCAGCGACGGACGCCTCCCTATGGGCGTCGAGCTGCTTCTCCAGCGTTTGCCGAAGGAGCTCGCTCGCCGGTTTCCTTCCCATACCCGGCCAATCCGCATGGATAGGAGCTCCGAAGCAAAGCGAGGCAACAGCCTTCTGTTGGCTGCTGAACGAATAATAGACGGTGACGGGCTGTACCGCGACATCGCCGCAGCGCTCCAGCAAGTAGCCCGCTCCGGAAGAGAATTGCAGCGGCCTCGCTTCCAAATGCCGGATATCGCCTTGCGGGAAGAGCCAAACATGATGTCCTTGCTTCAGCATGTCCTCTGCGTATCGCAGGGATTCCACCATGCCTCGCCGGGATGTCTTGTCTACCGAAAAAGCGCCCAGCCGCCGAAAAAAACGAAACTGTTTCAGCTGCTTCTCGTCCATCATGACGTAATGCTGCCGATCGTAGCCGGACAATCTCGTAATGGCAAAAAAGACTAGCATTCCGTCCCACCACGAGCAGTGATTCATGATAAACAATACCGGGCGTTTAACGAAGGAGTCGCACATCTCCCCTTCGACGGCTACCGAATGAAGATATCGCGGCAGCAAGTAACGGTCGTTATAAAGCGCGAACAGACGCATGAACGTTTCGTTTCGATCGGACGTAATCAAGCCGCAGCACTCCTTCCGCGACAGCAACGCTTACCGCGGCAATATAGAACGGAACGGTCAGCCCTTCCTTTAAGCCAAGCAGCCCGAACATCAGAAGCATGGCCTGAAGCAGCCTGACGGCTTCCCGCCGCACGGGATACGGCGTCTCGCGCCTTGGATAACACAGCGAGAGAATAAAGGCTATGGCAAACCAAGCCGCGAAGTTGGTGGCGGGCACCCCGAAGAAGCCGCCCTCATGCTGCCAGCGCCAGAAGTCCCGGGCGTACGCCACGGGATCCAGAACCAAATCGAAAACCAGCACCCACAAGCCCGTGAACAAGGCGCGCAGCCATCTGGAGCGATGCTCGGCAACGATGACGATATTGGCAATGACGCCTACCCATGCGCAAGCGATGGCGAGAGGAACGCCAAGAGGCGCCGCTCCTAGAACCGATGTATATTCGTACTCGCCGAAAGGCCAGCCCGTCGCGACGCCGACGACCTCGATGCCGAACGTAGCGGCACCCAAGCCCGCAGCCCTGCCCCATCTCGTTTTGTTGGATTCGCCAAGCCCGCGCTCTACCTCCAATGCGTACGCGGCAAAGAAAACCAGAAACAATCCGTTCGAAAAAGCAAGCCAATCCGGCACTCCGACCGTCATCATGAGCAGTAGGCCCACCGCAAACCAGAACAAAAACAAGGGGCGGATGCTCATAACGACACGGCGCTTTCTCCAAGCGCTTTGGCCTGGGCGGAATATTTACGCTTCAAGGCCTGATACATCCGAAGTTTGGAGAATGTCCCGACGTATGCTCGTTTCGTGTACACGTTATAATCGCAAGCCTTAACTTCGTCCAGTATCGCCTCGTAATAGCCGGCGGCGAGCTCCACGGAAAATCCGCTGGACGGCGGATAGCTCTCGATGCCTTGCAGCCCCTCGCGGAACCAGCTCCTCGCCAGAGCCTCCAGGTTGTCGATCAAGGTACGGAACGAATCGTCGACAAGGCCCCTCTCGAAGCTGTCCACGCTGTAATTTGCCTCCTGCATCCAATCCAAGGGGAGGTATCTCCGTCCGCGCAGCCTGTCTTCTCCGACGTCGCGCACGATATTGACGATTTGCATGGCTTTGCCAAGCCGAATGCCGGCCTGAACGACCGACTCGTCCGGCGCGTCGTGCAGGACGGGGAGCAGCATCTCGCCGACCGTTCCCGCGACCAAATAACAGTAATCCTCCAGCTGCTCCATCGTATCGTAGCGGGTCAACGTCAGATCCCTGCGTTGTCCCTCCATCTGGCGGTAAAAGGGGCCTTTGTCGACAGGGAAGCCCGCAAACAGCCATTGGAGGGCCGGCCATATGAAGTGGCCCGTTGCCGAATCCAGCTCGTCGAAGCGCGAACGGAGCTCATCGAGCGTATAAGGAGAGCGCTCGGGCTCGTCGACGGAATCGTCGATCATGCGGCAAAAGGCGTAAATGACGAAGACCGCTTCTCTTCTGGGGCTCGGCAAATATCCGAAGGCTTTATGGAACGTGGATGAACCTTGACGAATCATCTCTTCGCATTTGATCAAGCAATGCGCTGTCGACATGGGAACGACTCTCCTTCGCAATATGGTTGGCAAGCAGCTTTGCGCCTTGCATGACGATCGGTATGCCGCCTCCGGGATGGACGGAGGCGCCGACCGCGTATAAGCCGCTCAGATCGCTCGGCACGATCTGCGGCCGGAAAACCGCCGACTGCGCCAGCGTGGGCGCGATACCGAAGCTCCCGCCTTGATACAGCCCCTCCGCCGCCGCATCCTCCGGCGTCCGGATCTCCATCCAAGCGACCGACTCTCTAAGTCCCGGGAATCCTCTTTGTTCCGCCGCCTCCAAGACGCGCTCCGCAAGCCCCGGCGTATCCCTCTTCCAGTCCGTCCGGCCGAGCGCCGGTACCGGAACCAGCACGTACATGACGCTTTGACCCTCCGTCGCCGCGTCTGGATCGATCGCGGTCGGATAGAAGACATAGAAGGACGGATCGCCTGGAATTTCTCCTGCCGCGATCTCCCGAAGCCCCGCGGCAAGCGAAGAAGGCAGGAAAAAGGAATGGGCGGTCTCCGCTTCGTATCGCCGGTTCAATCCCAAATAAATCAGGACGCAGCCGGTCGAAGGGGTATAGCTCTTGGGCGTCGTTTTGGGACTTCGCGGGAGCAGCGACCGCATGTTGGGGAAATCTCCGTTGTAGACGACGGAATCGTATTTTCGTTTCTCCCCGCGGGCTGCGATGCCCACGCATCGGCCATCCTGTACGAGCAGCTGATCGACGCGCGTGTTCAGCACGACATTGACGCCCGCGCGTTCAAGCTCCTCGCGCATGATATCGACCAAACCCGCGTATCCGCCCTTCAAATACCACACGCCGTATTCGTGCTCCGCAAACGGCAGAAGCGTATATAGCGCCGGAGACCGGAAGGGAATCCCGCCGATGTACAAGGTCTGCAAGGAATAGGCGTCGATCAGCTCCTCGCGGTCGAAATAGCGGGACGCATAGTGCCTGGCGCTGCGGTAGGCTTTGAATTTATAAAGCAACGCGAGATTGGCAGGCGTATAAAACTCTTTTTTGCGAATGAAGGCCCGGTCAAGAAACGCCCTCTTGCCCTCGCGGTACAAGGGGCGAGTCTCCTTCATATAACGCCGGTAGCCCGCGCCTGCGCCGGGGAACAGCCGCTCCAGCTCCTCAGCCTGCCGCTCTTCGTTGCGATGCTTGCGGAGCACGGTCCCGTCCGCGTAATGAATGTCGTACATGGGGTCGCATTCCAGCAGAGGGAGCCTGGAGCGCGGTATGCCGGCTTCCTCCAGAATACTTAGCAGCATCTCCGGCAGAAGAACGATCGTTGGGCCTTGATCGACCTTGAAGCCTTGACCCTCGCGGTAAGCCAGCCGACCGCCAAGCCTTTCGCTCTGCTCGTAGATCGTGACGCTGACGCCTTGCTTGGCAAGCAGCAAAGCTGCGGTCAGGGAGCCGATGCCGCCTCCGACGAATGCCGTCCTCATAATTCCGCCCCTTTCATCGCCTTCCGGCCGGCCAACCGCGAGGCGAAGCCTCTACCGGATTTGGTTTTTGCCTTTAGATCCTGCTCCATGAGCAGACCGACGCTGATCCTCGCCGATTCGAAGATCGTGGGCAAGCCGCTGCCGGGATGGGTCCCGCCGCCTACAAGCCAGCAATTGTCCGCTTCTTGAAATCGGTTGTGAGGGCGAAGCATCATCATTTGATCTAACGTATGGGCCAGATTAAACGTAGCCCCGCGATACACGCCGAATTCGTCGCGCCAGCCCAGCGGCGTCAAGGAGGCTTCAACCTCGATATCCGACGACAATCCCTTCAACTCGGGCAGACTTTCAAGCTTTTCCAGCATGATGGAGCGAGCTTCGTCCTCCCGGGTCGTCCAATCGACGTTGCCGGCCAGATTCGGAACCGGCATCAGCGCGTATAGCGCGCTTTTGCCTGCGGGCGCCATGGTAGGGTCCGTCGCTCCGGGGTTATGAAGATAGACGGATGCATCCTTGGACAAGACTTTGCCGGCCATCATTTCGCTCACGTTGCGGCGATAATCGTCCGCGAACAGAATATTATGATGCGGGAGCTCCACCTTCCTGTTGACGCCAAGATACAGCATATAAGTGGAGCAAGAATATTTTTTGGCGGCAAGCTTCTCCGGCGTATACTTGCGGAGCTGGCCCGGCTGGAACAACGTATTCATCGCCGTAGCGAAATCGGCGTTAATGACGATATGGTCGTACGCCAACCGTTCTCCACCCTCGAGCTCCACCCCTACGGCTTTGCCCCCGCGTGTCAGAACCTGCTTGATCCCAGCGGACAACATAATCTCGCCTCCGCATTCGCGCACCACCTCCGCCATCGCCTCGCATATCCGATTCACTCCGCCGACGGGATGATAGAGTCCGAAAGCATGTTCCAGGTAGGAAAGAATCGTAAACGTGCCGGGGCACTCCCAAGGCGACATGCCAAGATATTTGGCCTGGAACGTAAAGGAATAGATGAGTCTCTCGTCATTAAAATATTTGGAGAGCCGATTATAGACGTTGTCCGTCGCATGCAGCCTCGGCAGAGCGGCGAATACGTCCCGCGATAGATAATCCGAAGGTTTGGCGAAGGATCGCTGCAGCAGAGGAGATACCCGCCTGAACTTCTCGCCTTCCTCCCGCATAAACCTGCGGTAGCCTTCCCCGTTGCCCGGGAACAACTCCTCGATCCGGGCGGCCATTTGCTCCCTGTCGGTCGTGGGGTAGAAGTCGAGCTCTCCGAACCTTAGCCGATACAGTGGGTCCAGCCGGATCATATCCACGTAATCCGCGAGGGAACGGCCCACGCTCCGAAACAGCTCCTCCAGCAGCGAAGGCATCATTAGAAAGGTAGGGCCACGATCAAATATATAATCTCCGAGCTCGAGCCGCGAGGTCCGGCCGCCAATATGGGCTTGTTTCTCGTAAACGGTAACCTCATAGCCATGTCCGCTTAGCAGCATAGCCGCTGCCAGACCGCCGGGTCCCGCGCCGATGACGGCCACTTTACCATTGTTCATTGATGCCCCCCCTTAAACCTTATACAAAGATTATACATTATGAATAAGTTCATCGCAATGATTGCATAAGGTTGTGGGGCTCTAACCGGAATTCAGTTTGCGGTCCAGCCAACTCTCCCAAATATCCTTGTCGGGCGGCAGCAACCAAGAAGCGTACGGCTGGGGCACGTCTTCGAAACCAAAACCGCCAAGCACGAACTCCAGCCCTCCCAGCCCGCCGGCCAGTCGATCGATAAACGCGAGCGCCGCTCCTTGAAGCCTCCGGTCGGTCAGAGAAACGCAAGCGAGATGGATATCCTGCGTCGTAACCATGTGGCGAAGACCGTCCTCGGGCGTATTGGGGCCGAGATAGAGCACCTCCAGCCCTCTTTTGCGCAAAAACAACGAAAACAATAACAATCCCGTATGGTGCTGCTCTCCGGGCGGGCAGAAGGCAATGGCTTTGGGCAAGTCCGGATTGACGGGAAACACCGTAAAGAACCGGAAGCATCGCTGAATGACGAAATGCGTCATGTAATGCTCCTGCGCCACGGAAACCACGCCGTTCTCCCAGTCGTCGCCGACGCGGATCATCAGGTTCACGAGCACCCTGTAAACCATCGTTTCATATCCGTACATGGTAAAACCCAGCTCCAAGAGGTGATGGGCTTCTTCGGTGCGAAACTCGGTTAGCAAGGCATACAAGGCTTCCAAATGCTCATGGTGGGCATCCGATAGACCGTCGCCGATTCGTTTTCTTGCCGAATCCCCATGCCCCGCATGACCGCTTCTCGACCGATGCTGCTTAAGCAGCTCGGCAGCCTGCCTAATGGACAAGCCTTTATTTTCCGTTTGATCCTTCAGCCATTTCAGTTCCTCGACCTGCCCGGGATCATACAGCCGGTATCCGGATTCCGTGCGCCCCGGGACGACGGCCTGATATCGGTTCTCCCAAGCTCTGATCGTGACGGCGGGCATGCCGAGAAGGGCCGAAACCTCTTTAATCGTATACAAGCGTTATCCCTTCCCTCTATTTGTAATCAATTGCCTCGCGCGGAGCAAACGCGCCCGGTTATACCTTTGAACCGCTACGAACGGCAAGTTGGCCGCCGCCGCGTACAGAATCATGGCAACGCAGGGCAGCATCTCGTTCCAGAGAAAAAAGATCGGAACGGAGAGCATGGCCGCCAGATGGGCTTGCTCTCCCCTTCTTGTCTCCAGCACGAATTTATCCAGGTAAATCGGATCCGACGAACGCAGCGACTTCTTGGAAAATCCATCCTTGAAGAGCCCTCCCGCTTCCGGCAGCTTGTCCTTCCAGCATCGAATGCGAAGGACCGACTCGTAGAATCTGATCTCTCCAGCCCGCGGCTCCGCCGATGCTCGCACCCCTTGCATCCCTTTGGTTGCCTTAAAACATCGATCCGGCATTCGGGCATACAACCAGGACACTCCGAGGTGAACGAGCAGCCAGCCTCCGATATTGGCGATCCAAACTCCATATTCCCCGATGGCGCCCTTCACGGCCCCTCGCCTCCTCCCGTCGGGACGGCGCGGCCCTTCCACGACACGCTCTTAAGAGCGAAAGTCCGAAATAAAGAATAACCGAACACTAGGATAAAAACCGCTAGCGAAAAGGGATACAGGAGCGCGGCGGCCCAACCAAAGCTTCCAAGTTTGCGCAGCATAGCATACAGGAGCGCCGCTTGAAGAAGATACCCCGCTATCGCAACGCTTATATCGACGGATGTTGAACCGAGAATACCCGTCGCAAGCAACGCGGCGCTGCTTGCCGCTCCCGCGATCCATAGCGATACGCCGCATAGCCGAAGAACTGCCGTGGAAGCCGCGCCCGAAGCCAAGCTTTTGGCCCAGCCCGACAACAGCGATTGGACGCCGTCGGGATACATGCGGAAGGAAAGGATGCCGCGCCCCAGTCTGTTGCGTACCGGCAGGCCGAGGGATGCCGTCTTGCGGCATAACGCATGATGCTCCAAAACTTCGCCGCCAACCCGTTGATGCCCACCGATGCGTTCATACGTCTCCCTGGATAACGCCAAGCAAGGACCGTAGCCGCCGGCATGCGGACCGTAGCCTTGCTTACGCCAAGCGGAGTCGGCGGAGCCATGACCTATGGAGAGCGCGACTACCGCATTAAAGAACGCGGAAAGACTCTCGTAAGGCTCGTAAACCTTATGGTAAGGCTGAATCGTAATGACGCCTGCCGGCTTCATCCCCTCGCTCTCCTCCAGCAACCGCCGCAGCCCGTCTTCCTCGAACCAGGCATCCGCGTCGACGAATGCCAACCAGTCGCCTGAAGCTGTCTTAGCGCCGTTCCAGCAAGCCCAGCTTTTCCCGCTCCATCCCGGCGGCAGCTCGCCAGGCGATACGACGGACGCGCCTCCCGACAAAGCAACCTCGGCCGTTTTGTCCTCGGAGCCGTCGTCAACAACAACGATTTCAAATGGCTGCATGCTTTGACGGCGAAGCGACTCCAGAAGCCGCGGCAGATTATGCTCCTCGTTGCGGGCAGGAATAATGATGGATATCCGCCTGCGGCTCTGACCTTCGGCGCTATCGGCTGACGGCATGCCGGTCAAGGTTCGACAGCCCTTGTATAACAACAATCCTGCCAGAAGGCCGGCAGCCAAGAAGAGTAGTTCCTTTGCCATATAGAGCCCTCCTTTCCGACCTTCTTTTCTGCCAGTATGACCAAATCCTCCATTTAACAGACAGCATGCCTGCACATGAACTCGAATTTTACCGAGTTCAGGTTTAAAAGAGATGAAAGGCACCTATAACTTGTAAGAGATTTGGCTGAACATGATGCAAGACGTTCCTCGTCTAGGTTTAGTTTGTATAAGGTTTTGTATAATGTCAACCAAGAAACAAACTTTTTTGCCGAAAGGATGGGGCGGGATGAAAAAACAAATCATCGTCATCGGTGGCGGGCTCGGTGGGCTGTCTGCCGCCATACGGCTGGCTGCCGACGGTCATGAAGTAACGGTGCTGGAGAAAAACGAGCGGGCAGGAGGCAAGCTGAATACGGTAAGCGGGGATGGCTATTCCTTTGATACGGGTCCGTCCATCTTGACGATGCCGTGGGTGCTGGAGCAGCTGTTCGCTAGCGCAGGTCGCAGGCTGGAGGATTACATGCAGCTTTCGCGGGTAGAACCGCAGTGGCGCACGTTTTTTGACGACGGAACGACCCTGGACGTCACGAGCGATCTGCCTTCCATGCTTGAGGAGCTGAAACGGGTATCACCGGAAGACGCCAAAGGGTACTTGGCCTACCTGAGCGATTGCCAGGAGATGTACGACATGAGCTGCAAGAGCTTCTACAGCCGCAGCCTGAGCGGCATTTCCGACCTTCGCACCAAGCATACGCTAAGAGAGCTGCTGGCAATGGATCCGATGAAAACGATGCATCAATTTACGGACAAACGTTTCTCTGACAAGCGGCTGAAGCAGCTATTCGATTTCTTCATCATGTACGTCGGCTCTTCGCCGTATGCGGCGCCCGCCGTCTTGTCCCAGCTCATATATGTGCAGCTAGGACTCGGAATCTTTTACGTTAGAGGTGGGATGTACAATATCGCTAGAGGGATGCTGCGCCTGCTTGACGAGCTAGGCGCGCAGGTGCGGACCGGCTGCCGGGTCGAGCAGGTGCTTTGCGCCGGCTCGCGGGCGACCGGAGTATTGCTGGAGGACGGCTCCGTGCTTGGAGCGGACATCGTTGTATCCAACTTGGAAGCCATCCCCTCCCATCAGTCGATCCTGGCCGATATGCCCGGAGCGAAGGAACAGGAGCGACGCCTGGGCAAATACAAACCTACCGTATCCGGACTCGTTCTGCTGCTAGGCGTGAACAAAACCTACGAGTCGCTGCTGCACCATAATTTCCTGTTCTCCTCGGATCCTGCCAAGGAATTCGACGACCTGTTCGTCAAAGGCGTTCCGACCGACGATCCCACGATTTATATCGGAATTTCCGGCAAGTCCGATCCTTCTCAGACGCAGGCCGGAAAAGAAAATTTATTCGTCCTCACTCACGTGCCGCCGCTTAAGGACGGCGAAAGCTGGCAGCCGCTGAAAGAGAGGTATCGCGAGCTTGTGCTGGACAAGCTTGAACGAATGGGACTTGATGATCTTCGGTCGCATATCGAGTTCGAACATTCCTTTACCCCGGACGATTTGAAGAAGCTGTACGGATCTAACGGAGGCTCCATCTATGGAGTCGTGACGGACCGAAAGCTTAACGGCGGCTTCAAAATTCCAAGCCGAAGCGCGCTGCTCGACAATCTCTACTTCGTTGGCGGCTCTACTCATCCAGGCGGGGGCGTGCCCATGGTGACGCTCTCCGGACAACTGACCGCCGATTTGATCCAGAAAGATTTGGCCGGAGGCTTGGAGTCCATCGTTTAGTCGTGCAGCAGCCGTTGGTCATGAGAAAACAATTATCGAGGCCATTCAGGGATGAGCGACCGCATAAAGCAAGCCCCCTCGCGATCGCGAGGGGGCTTGAGCGGCGTCCGGCTTTTGCTCCGATGACCGATAACATTCTGCCTTCTATCCGTTATGAAGACGCGGGCTGCTTGCCTCTCTGCACAACCAGGACCCCGTAAGGCTCCAATTCGGTCTCTCCCGCTAATGGTCCAGCATTCATTGCATCCCGGACCGGCTCTTTGAATGTTATTTTTTGCGGACCGGACGTATAATTCAAGAGAATGGCAAGCTCCCCATCGGGGTGGCTTCTCGTCACAACCTCGACCTCGGCCGGAGCATCCACCCAGGCTGCTAGCGGATCCGTTAATTGCAGAATATCCAGCAGCTGATCCGTATTTTCCTTTGTAAAGAACATCCCGCAATAAATAACCTCGCCTTTGCCTACCTTATGACGTACGACAGCCGGGCTGTCCTTATAATAGTCCGTCGTGTAGCGTGCGATAACCTCGGCGTTAGGCGAATGAACCTTCAAAATCTCATTAAAGACAGGAGCCTTGACGATCTCTTCGGAGTCCGCAAACTGCATATAAGCATCCTCCTGCCGCTTAACCATCGTAAAATCAATGACCTCTATGCCGCACAAGTCTTTGACGACGCCAGGGAAAGGCAGCATATAACAGCGGTTGCTTCGATCCTTATAGCCGCTCCTGGGCCCCAGCACTAGGATGCCTCCTTGCGCTACATACCGGGTTAAGCGTTCGACATCCTCTAGCTCCAGCAGCTGGGCATTGGGATAGAACAGCACTTTATAGCTATAGAGCTCTTCCGCCTTGCGGGTGCGCGGCATGGAGAGCATGTCCGTTAATAGATGACGCTCCGTAAGCGACTGATAGATCCCCTCTTCGCTCTTCCATTCCTCGGAGCCGATATAACCTTCAACCTTGCTATTGCTGTCATTATCGTAGTCATACAAAATCGCGGCAGTCGGAGCGAACGAGCTCTGCAGCATCAGCTTGCCCGCAACCGCGATTTCATCGGCCAGCCGCCTCGCTTCATCCAGCCTTCGGTGAGGTTGATTGCCATAATGATTTAAGCCATGCCATAAGGATTCCGCGCCGACGGTGCAGGTTCTCCAGCGGAAGAACAGCAGGCCGTCGGCGCCATGAGCGATGGATTGCCAAGCCCATAGCCTCATCTGTCCCGGCTTCGGCGTCGGCTGCAAATAATCTCCGAAGCCATATTGGTTAAGCGCGTTCCCGGACTGTCCCCCGGGTCCGGCCTGCTGCTCCAGGATCATGAACTTGGAGGAGAGCCCCCGAACCCGGCTTAAATTTCTGCCATGCATGCGGTCCCGGAAGTGCGCGGGCAAATCTTGGCGATTAAGCTGGAAGCCTGGGTAAGAATCATAAGAGATAAAATCAACAGCCTGCTGGGTTAAAGCATAGTTGTCAATGTTTTGGAACAAGCCGTTATGGGTAATGAATTGATGCGGAGCGTGTTCTTTGAGAATGTCATATTGCATCTTGCCATAAGCAACGGTAATATCCGACGTGAAACGATAGAAATCAAGCAGATAGCCGGGATTGTGGAAGGTCGGCGTCGGCCGCGGCAAAAACACCTGCTCCCACTCGGTATACGTCTGCGCCCAGAATGCCAATCCCCAAGCCTGGTTCAACGCCTCTAGCGTTTCATATTTGGCCTTGCACCATTGCCGGAAGGCAGCATGATCGGAATCCGCAAAGCTGACATCCATATGGCAATTGAACTCATTATCGATTTGCCAGCCGATGACACTGGAGAAGCCCTTGTAATGCTCCGCCAATGCCTTCACGATTTTACGGGTCAGCGTATGGTAAATTTCAGAAGTATAGTTGTAATGCCTTCTTGAACCATGCTCCATGACGATTCCGTTGAAGGTACGGCGCAGCACCTCGGGATACTTGGAGGTCAACCACGCAGGCGGCGCATAGGTTGGCGTGCACATCATAACCTTCAAGCCATGCTTCTCGCATAACGATATGGCTTCATCAAATAATTCGAAGGCGTATACACCCTCTTCCGGCTCCAGTATATTCCACGCCGTCTCCGCCATCCGTACCACATTGAAGCCCATTTCCTTCATTCTTCGAAAATCTTCATCCCACATCGACCGTTCCCAGTGCTCCGGGTAGTAGCATACGCCAAGAAGAAAATCATCGGTTCTAAAGCTCTTTTCCAAATCCTGCATCTATTTATCCTCCATTATCCTTCTTGAACGTGTAATCATTCCGCATCTGCGGGAAACCGGATGAGAATCGTCGTTCCCATTCCCAAATAACTATGGACATGAACCCCGTACTTTGAGCCGTATTGAAGCTTGATTCGTTCGTCCACGTTGCGGATGCCGTAGCCTAGCGCTTCTTCGCCTAGCCGAGACAATTGCTGAAGGGTCTGCCTGTCCATTCCGATCCCGTCATCGATAATCTTTAACTGGACGATGCCGTTTTCCAGCCTGCCTGAAATTCTTAGATTCAAACGATTGTTCTTATACCAGGCATGCTCCAGCGCATTCTCGACAAAGGGCTGCAATATTAATTTCACGGAATGCAACGGCATAAGGATCTCGTCCACATCGTAGCTGACGCTAAATTTATCCTCGTATTTAATTCTCTGAATATCGATATACAACTGAACCTGCTCCAGCTCCTTCGCCAGCGTTAGTAATGACTTCCCGTTGTTGAGAGTCAATCGGTAGAAGTGGCTCAGTTTAATGATCATTTGATGCATCCGTTCAGGCTGCCCGAGTTGGCCTAACGTGCTGATGGCAGACAGCGTATTATAAAGGAAATGCGGGTTAATCTGCGCCTGAAGAGCGGATAATTCCGCAGAGGCGCTTCTTAGCTTGGTCTCATAAACCTCTTCGATCAGATGATTGATCGTAGAGGCCATCTGGTTGAAGGAATCGGATATCTTGGCGAACTCATCTTTATCTTTGACTTGAAGTCGCTTCATGTAATTGCCTTGATGGAAGCTGTCCATGGCGCCGACGATCTTAGTCACTCTTCGGGAGAAATATTGCGAAATAAAAGCGCTTATGAGAACGAGAACGATCATGCTAATAATACAAGCCACGAAGGTGGCTACCTTCAGCTTCTCTGCCTCTGCCTGCATTTCATGCATGGGCACGTACAGCACCATCTTCCCTTGCATGACCGGAATGTCCTCTTCTACCTTCAAATAAGCGTGATCGTTCATCAGGGTGTCCAACGAGACCTCCCCTTTGCCCGCCGGCTCGCTCTTGTAGACGATATTGCCCACATGGTCGTGGATGATCAGCACGCTGTCATTGCCGGGCTTCTCCAAATTGACCGTATCGAAAATTTCATGGATTGGCACCTGTATTCGCAGCAAACCCAGACTCTCTAACGGAAATCTCGAAATATCCTGAAGAAGCCGCACGACGGAGATGACTCCATACTCCTTGTCGTTAAAGAATTGTCCCCACACGGACCGGTCCTTCGACAGCGCCTCATCTTGATCCCACGGTCTGTCCTGCAGTCTTGAGCTATAATAAATGCTGAATTCCTTACGGCTAATATCCGAGGGTCTCTCCGTCGTGTAGATCTCGGGCAAGGTTTCATTATCGATGTACAAGCTGATATGAACCGTATGCGAGGAGAGCTGCAGGGCTGACTCCAGCTTGGGAAGCAAATATTCCGTATATTCTTCCCAAGCGGTTAGCGGAGTTTGAGGCTTGGCGAGCACCTCCTGCGTTCTCGCATCCCAGAACAGGAAATCCGAAACGCGCTGGATATCCGAAATTCGAAAATCAAGATTACTGCGAAGCTGCTGAATGACCAGCCTCGTGTTCTCTTCCGTTTGCTTCGTCAAGCTGTCCAGGGAGACTCTGTACGAGAAATTGCCTACGGCAAGGATTGTCATTAATACAAGCGTAGAAAAGGCAATGATTAATTTGTTGCGAAAGCTCACGATTACCCCTTCTTTCGATAGTCCCCGGGCGAGATGCCAAATCTCTTTTTAAATAATCGATAAAAATGCGTCATATTTTTAAAGCCCAATCTGTCCGCCGCTTCATATATTTTCATTGTTGGATCATCCAATAGCTGCTTCACCCGATCCAGCCTCAGATTCAGTATATAGTCCGAAAAATGCTCCGACGTTTCTTCCTTGAACATTTGCCCCAGATGATTAGGGGAATACAAGAAATGTTTAGCCAAATCCTTAAGAGTAATGCCTTCTTCCAAGTGCTCTAGAATATACTGCTCCATTTTTTCGATCAGCTTTTTATTCCGTTTGGCGAGCTTGGTTTGCAGAAGCTCGGAGATTTGGAACATTCGTCTTCGCATCCAGTCGCGAAGATCCTGAACCGTCTCGAATTGATAAATAACATTCAGATGGTGAAAGTCCCATTGCAGCAGGTCGTAAATATTCTCGTTTTTCTCGTTCAGAAAGTCATTTACTTTTCCGAATACATATATCGTGAAATGATAGACGGAATTGCGGCTTTCCAGCTTCAGGATGAGTGTTCCCAGCTGCTCCAGAAGATCGTAAATGTCCACTAGCTGATAGTTTTGTATGGCGAAAAAAAGCTGCGACAGCAGCTCGTCTGCTTCGCTTAGGATGTGTTGAGAGGATTCCAGATTGAGCTGAGAGGACGAAAAAGGCAGCAATCTTCCTTTCCCGTTAAACATCTTTTGCCCCAACGCTTGAGTGGCTTCCTCATAGGATTGTTTGATCTCGTTTAATCCCGGCACCGGGTTGCCTAATCCGATCGTGATGGTGAACGCGGAATGCTGCCGGGCATCTTCAATTAGCTGCTCCAGCCACTGCAGCGTATTCCGGCTTGAAGTTTCCGGAAGCAACAAGCCCATTCGTTTGTTCTCAAGCTCTGCATATAAATAATTGCCCTTCTGAACATACGCGGTCAGATAGGACATCGTACTCTTGATCAGCTGTTGATGCCTGTCACCGTCAACCGAACTTAGTCTGCGATCGACATCATCTAACTCTAGAACGGCCGCTCTCCAGCCTATCGGCTCATCGAACAGTTAACGATTCTTTACTTCCAGAAGATACTCCGCCTCGGAATCGCCCTCAAGCAGCTTCCTCACGGCATTGTTTATGACAATATGCTGGGAGGCGCCCCATTGATCCTTTAATTGCGCGAAGTCCCTCTCCCGCTCAATTCGCTTCACTGCGTTTTCCAGCGCCTCGCTTAGCTCGCTATAGTCGATCGGCTTTAGAATATAACCTTCCACGCTGAATTGAATCGCCTTTTTGGCATATTCAAAGTCCTCGTAGCCGCTAATAAAAATAAAGATAATAGAAGGCTTAATCAACTTTGTTCTTCTAGCGAGCTCTAAGCCTGTCATGATAGGCATCTTGATGTCGGTTATGACGATATCGAGAGAGAGCTCTTGAATATAATCCAGTGCCGTAAACCCGTCGTTGGCCTCGGCGACTAGCTTTAAGTTAAGGTTGTCCCAAGGGATGAAGGTGCGTAATCCTGTTATTTCAAGCTGCTGGTCGTCTACGATTAACACATTATGCATGATTCATCACCTATCGGATTCAGTCTAATAAAATGGAGGATATACCTAGTATACCCTCCATTTTATTCTTTTCAAAACTGATTAACCGTTCACTTTTTTAAGATTTTCTTGCCATTTCTCGGTCATGTACTTCAGTACTTGATCATAACCTGCCGCGTCTGCATCGCTTTGTGCTTTGTTGATGATTTGAACCGCTTCGTCAGCCGTTTTTGCAAAGACAGCACGAGCATAAGCTTCTTTCATAATATCCTTCACTTGACCGTAGATGATGCCCAGGTCCGTATCCGGCATAGGGGTAATAGCTTCGAACTCCGTTGTATCCAGCGAGCTTGGCGTCAAGATTGCGTTAGCTGCAACGCCGTCGAATTGACCTGGTTTTTCGCCAACATAACGCTCTTGGTGCAAATCAATCATGTTTTGGCGCAGAACAGAGTTGGCAAAGTAGTTGCCGGTGCCGATTTTCAGCTTATCTTTTTCCGCTTGCTCAATTGTCTTGGCTTTCTCATTCGGAATCGGCACGCCGTCAGCATCCGCTTCGTCCCATAGCAAGCCCTTGGGTCCATAAGTGAACAACTGCTGACCTTCCTCGGAAGTTGCCCAGTCCATATAAGCAAAGATCTTCTCAGGGTCCGCTGCATTCTTCGTAATGACGCTCACATTCCAACCAATTGTAGAAAAGTTCGCCGGTTTGACCTTGGAGCCATCCACGCCCTCGGCATGAAGAGGAGGAATCACTTCGTAGCCATGCTCGCCGTTTGCCTGGCTTAATATGGCATGACCTTCCTCAACCTGGAAGATGTTATTCAGGGCGATTACGGCTACACGACCTGTTTTCAGTTTTTCTTGAACCTGGTCGCTCTTTTGAGTAAAGGCATCCTGCGTAATCAGCTTTTCGTTGAACAGCTTGTTCAGCTGCTTAATCGATTCCAGCAAGGCAGGATCCTTGAAGATGGATTGAAGCTGATTATTTTCCGGGAATGCTTTCAGGTTATCAAGGAACAGCGTCGTTTTCCCTTCGCCGTATCCGGAATAGATCAGGTTGCCCGCTTGAAGGATGCCTCCTCCAGTCAGCTCGCCGGTTTCCAGCGGAACCACGTTAGGATATTTCTCTTTTACTTGCTTCAGGTAGGCTTCAAGATCTCCATACGTCTCTAGCTTCGGCGATCCAAGCGCTTTGTGGATTTCCTTGTTTACAGCCCAGCCCGTATTGCCTTTTGAACCGCCATACCAGTTCGGGAAGCCATAAAGCTCGCCGTCGGAGGATTTCAGCATGCCCAGCGTTTTATCGCCGGCCCATTTTTTAAGATTCGGATATTTTTCTACATACTCGCTGATTGGAACCAGCTGTCCGGCTTGAACCAGCTTCTCAAGATCCGCGCTGCGATCCAGCGTAATGACATCTGGCAGTTGGTTCGAAACGATCATCGTGTTGAACTTTTGCCCAGCTGCTCCGCCGGATTGAACGAATTCTACTTCAACGCCTTTTTGTTCCTTAATCCATTGGCTTGACGGATCCTGGCCCCACGGCTCTGGCACAGCCCAATCGTAGTGAATATACCAGCTGAAATTCAGCCCTTTAGTATCTACTAGAGCAGGCGCTTCGGCGTTCCCCTCGTTTGTTGCGGACGGCGCTTGTGTTGCAGCCCCTTCGTTTCCTTTGTTGTTCGTGTTGCTGCCCGAATTGTTGCTGCAGCCTGCTGCGACAAGACTAGTGGAAAGAAGCGCGACCGATAATAGCTGGTAAAAACGTTTCGACCTTCTCATCTTTGATTTTCCCCTCTCAACATTCATTATATATGTGGAACAAAGGCATTGCCTTTGCTGACACCGAGCCTATTCTTTCAACGAGCCAATCAGTACACCTTTGACAAAGAAGCGCTGCAGGAATGGATAAACCATAATAATAGGCAAGGTGGTCACCATCATGGTCGCCATAACAAGCGACTTGGTCGAAACACCCTTCAGCTGTCTTACAAATTCACTGGCTTCTCCTCCTGCGGACGACAGTTGCTCCGACATTGCATTGGAGTTAATAATCTGATTCAGCAACGTCTGAATCGGCATTAACTGAGGATTGTTAATGTAGATGGAAGCCGTGAACCAATCATTCCACAACCCGACCGCTGTAAACAGCGACAATGTCGCGATTACCGGGCCCGAGATCGGCACGATTATGGAGAAGAAGGTGCGAATATAATTGCAGCCATCAATCTTAGCCGATTCTTCCAGCCCATCCGGAAGCTCTTGGAAGAAGGTACGGAATATAATCAAGTTCCATACGACAATGATTCCCGGTACAACCAGCACCCAAAACGTATCAATCAGGTGCAAGCCTCTAATCAGGATAAAGGATGGAATCAAACCGCCGCTGAAAAACATCGTGACGATACACATAATCATGAAGAACTTGCGGCCTAGCAACGCTCGCTTGGTCAAGCCGTAAGCGAACATTGCCGTAAAGGCTATCGACAAGAACGTTCCTACCACAGTCCGGAGTACGGAAATCAAGAAGGCCTGTATGAGTCGATCATCCTTGAATACCACTTCATAATTTTCTAATGTAAAAGCTCTTGGCCAGAACGTTATGCCGCCTAGCGCCGTATCGGAGCCTACATTGAAGGAGATGACAAGACTGTTCCAGAACGGATACAGCGTGACGAATGACAGAACAACCAGGATGACAATAATGAATGCATCGTAAGCTTTATCGGCTATTTTCAAGTAAGGCACCTCCTACCATAAGCTGGACCGCCCCATGCGGCGAGCCAAGTAATTTGCAATGACGAGCAGCAATACGCTAATTACCGCTTTAAACAATCCAACAGCTGTCGCATAAGAGTACCGCTGTCCTAATATCCCCACCCTGTACACATAAGTATCAATGACGTCTGATACCGGTCTGAGCAAGGTGTTAGCTCCGTTGTTGGTAAGGTTCAGAATATCGTCAAAGCCTGCATTCAATATTCCCCCGATATTTAAGATCAAGAAAATCAAGATGATTGGAATGATCGATGGGATTGTAATGCTAATAATTTGTCTAAACCTTCCTGCTCCATCCATGGCGGAGGCCTCATATAGGTGAGGATCAATTCCGGCTATAGCCGCGAGATACACAATGGCTCCAAAGCCTATATCCTTCCACACGCCGGTTGTAACTAGGATTCCCCAGAAATAATCCGAAGTCGACAGCCAGTTGATTGGTTCATTAATGATGCCAAGCTTCTGCAAGAAAATATTGACGCTGCCATTGTCTACGGAAAGCAAGGAAATGACGAAGCTGGATACGATAACCCACGACATAAAGTGGGGCAAATAGGAGACCGTTTGGACAAACCGTTTGAATTTGACGGCCCTTAATTCATTCAGTATCAGGGCCAGCAGAATCGGTGCCGGGAATCCGAAGAACAGCTTTAGGAGACTGATCGATAGCGTATTTTTCATCACCCGATAAAAGTCCGGAGAGTTGATGAAGGCTTCAAAATGCTTTAATCCCACCCATTTGCTGTCGAGAAACCCGGAGAATAAATTATAGTCTTGAAAGGCCAACAGTACGCCCCACATGGGCACATAGCTGAAGAGTACAACCATAAGGACACCAGGCAATACCATTAGCTGCAGATCCCATTGTTCAATGAAAGATTTCAGGAAACCTTTCTTACCAGGACTGCGCTTTTTATTATCTTTCGCAGCTAGCAAATCTGTTTGCATGTTATACTCTCCTAATCTCTCTTTTTTCTTATTATAAGGGGATCCGATATACGGTAATATGTCCCCTGCCAACGAAAACATATTCGTAAAATCGGGAAAGAATAGGAGTAGGATAGAAGCAGGGTATAAATGAAAAAAGCCCAAAGCTGCGCGACTTCCACAGCTTTGGACTTCTAGTAGTCCAGCCCATTCCCATTGCTTACAGGATGGCACGTTTTAAGGATTAACCGTCTCTAATACATAGAAATCATCGCCATACGTGGTGCCTGCATCATTATAGATATAAATTTGTGCAGTCGTATTGGTTGCGCCCGTTGTGAAGGTAATGGTTTGTTTCGTGTAAACGTTGGTGGAGATAGGCAATTTCGTGACCGCGCCTCCATAGTTTTTAACTCCGATATAACCAGTCCCTCCAGATGTGACCTTGCCCCATCCAGTCAGTGTATAGGAGGTATTAGGCTGCAACCCCGTAATCGTTTGCTCACACGCGCCCGTCCATGCCACCTTGCAGGAATTCATCCCGCCAATAGCATTTGATGCCACTACCTGATGGCTTCCCCAGCCTGTCCAGCCCGTCATGCCGCCTTCGAAGTTGGAGTTAACGACCATGTTGGGATTGGTTGGTATACGCACCAATTGCACATCGTCAATATAACTGACAGCAGTTGTATCGGCATACATATATATATTTGCGCCTGTCCAGCCGTTTATCGGTGTGAACCTGAGAGTTACGAGTGTATAACCGGTATTCGTCACAATCTGCTTGACTGTGGTCCCGCCAAAATCCTTGGCGCCTACTGTGACACTATGGCCTGGCGATGTTTTGGCCCAAACCGTTAATTCATATTCCTCGCCCGCAATCAGTCCTGTTACATATTGACTCACTCCGCCGAGCCATCCCGTCTTTCCTGCGCGAGGACCTGTGTTGCCGCCGGTAGCGGACAGGCTTCCCCCGCCCCAAGCTGTCCAAGCCGTGCTTGCGGCATCCTCGAAGCCGGGATTGACAATCAAATTCGTGACGGAGTTCAACGTCTCTGTGCGCTGGTTGTTCGTTTCATCCGTCTCGCTAATTAAGCTTTGATTATCTACGAACGCTGTGACCGTCACTTCCTGGGAATTCGCAACCCAGCCCTGGGATCTAAAGGTTCTGGTCTCCCCGGCAGCCATCTGCGTCGTGCTGCCTGCCCAATCGATTGTCGTGCCGTTCATTTTAAAATTAGTTCCTAGCCATTGTGTCGGCGTTTGAGTCGTGCCCTGATTTTTGACCGTCGCGACAAAGTGAATGAGCTCGCCCTCTTTGAAGTCTCTCTCCGCGACTTCAAGCTTGGTGATGACCAAATCATGCGAAGGAGTAAAGCCGCCCGGCGATGTGACGGAGACGGTCGTTTCGTTGTTGGATTCATCCACCTCGGTCACGGCGCCCCATGTATCCGCTACGCCGCGGAGCGAGAAGTTTTCGCGGTCAACGACCCAGCCCTTGCGGGAGATCAAGGTAATGGTCTCACCGGGATTAAGCGTGAAGGAATCCGGAGTTCCCGCCCAATCCGCCTCGACAGCGGCACCGTCTACATAGAATCTGGCGCCAAACCACTCATTATTAACGGCGACATTACCCTGATTCTTGACATTCATGACAAAATGAATGGTGGAGCCTAATCCCCATGCCGCTTCCTGCACACTGACGGATACCGGCACAAGATCCTTGCCCACAATTAGATTGATATATTGCGACATCCCATTATTATTTTCATAAACCTCGGTCAAGCTGTTCGTTACATCTGCACTACCCTTTAATAAGAAGCCCGCTTTCGTTGCTGTCCATGCGGATGAAGTAAAGGTGACGGACTGACCCGGATTCAAGTTGATCGGGAAGGACTCGCTCTTAACCACTTGCCCATCCACCCGGAACTCATTGGTCACCGTCTGGCTTCCTGTAGCGGTAGAACCGTTGTTGCGAACCGTCAGCTGGAAGTGAATAGGATCACCTACAGCAAAGCTGGATTCCTGCACCCCAAGAGAAGTAACTTGCAAATCTACGCCTGACAACGACATTCCCGCTCCGTTAAAGGCACCAATGTTTGGCGCAACTGTAGCAGAGACCGCATTGCCCCAATAATCCTGTCCCCCATTATTTGAAATGACGGCTCCCGCACCAAGCGCCGGCGATCCGGCGAGCAGCTTATAGCCATCCACTGTATTCATGCCAATCCCGCCGCTGCCAGGGTTAGCTAGCAAAGGATCGCTTGTTATTTTATTTGGATCTGCCGGCTCGGTAGCAGGATGATTACCGTAGAACACGTTATGATCGAAGGTAATGTTACTGCTTCCACCCCATGAGTAACTTCCGCTGCCTAAATTGTAGAAGATATTGTTATTGGACGAAATGTTGGACGCGTATCCGCCCCAGTTGCTGAACTTATAAGGAGATGTATTGGAATCGCCTTTGATATACACCGTATTGTTATAAATTTCGCCATTTGTCGCAGAGCCGTAGAAGCCGAAGGTCGCTCTGCCGTCATTTTGGCTAATATTATTGCGCACCTTGAAGCCGCGGTTGGAGCCCGGAGCCCAGTTGCCATCCGCGTAGAAGCCAACTGCTCCTCCCTCATTATCGTGAGTGTAGTTATATTGTACGATGGCGCCTTCCTGCAAGTAATCTACGCCTAATCCGTAGCCGTCCTTGGTCGTTCTTGTCAAATAAGCTTCATTATATTGAATGAGGGCATTGGTCGCGTTATAGCTCCAGATGCCGTTGTTAAAGTCGCCGGAGCGAGCATTAGCGTCGTATACGACATTATGCTCGATCAGAGGCGCCGTCGTATCCCGAATGCTGATCCCGTCTCCGCCCACGCTGTAGACGAGGTTATTTCTTACGATGACACCGCTGGATGGATAATAAGCCGGTCTGTTCGTACAGGTCACCAGGTTTGTATTGCACCACCAGTCCGAGGTGACCACGATTCCCGCACGATCCGTGTTATAGATCGTATTATTTTCGATCCGCACATCGTCGATTTTCGTTTGAACGGCATTTCCGAACGTGTGAACCCAAATTCCGCCGTTCTGTTTGTCCGTATTGAGTCCGTTGACATCATGAATGGTCAGGTTTCTCAGATATATATGACTGAGATTTCCGGCATCCTGAGCTTCAATCGATACGCCCATTTTCTGCCCGACTGTAGATCCCGTATTCGTAATCTCAAGATTGTTAATTTCCCAATACTGTTGGTTGTACAAGTATACGGCACCCGTACCTATGAGCCCTCCCCCGTTGATAATGGGCTTATTGCCCGAGCCGTATTTGTCAATTACGATGGGGCTTCCAACAGCGCCAGAGCCTTTGGGATGGAGCTTGCCCGACCAGGAGCCTCCCGCTTTGAACAAGATGGTGTCGCCAGGCTGGAATGTGGTTGCATTGACCTTGGTCAACGTTTGCCAAGCCGTTTGCTCGCTTGTACCGGCAAGTCCGTCATTTCCTCCAATATTATCGATATAGTAAGTATTTCCGTCTGCATATGCATGATTATCCGGTACATATACAGATACAGCGCTAACCGCCATTAGCCATACGCAAAACACAGCTAGCCATCTCTTCAAACTCGTACCCCTCGCCATTAAAAATCACTTCCCTTTCATTCATGTCATTTCATAGTTTCAAGCCGATAATGCCTCGTAGCTTTCTCGATTGATTTTGACCTCCGCCAGCCTCACCTTCTCTCCGATCATCCTTTGAAACTGCTCCTCGATGTAATAATTTCTTACTGCTTCCTTCACCTTGTCGAACTCTTCATAGCCGCCAGGTTGTCGATCCGACACATGGAACCATACCCAAGCCGATCGTTCATCCATAATCTCGCTGCTTTCTCCGCTCCTCAGCCCTTGAATCGCTTCCCATACGACAGGGTGGCTGGCTTCAACGGAATCCTCGCCCCTGGTGTAGGTGTACTGTTCATACAGGGCTCCGTTAGGCATGGGCAGCTTTTGTATGGAACCTTTCTCTCTCTTCCATTCCTCCATCCTGTTTTTCATATCGCGCAATAAACTCTCTCGATTGTTCCTGTTATAAGGAAGCGTTACCACTTCGATTTGGAACTGATCCGATCTGCGATATCGCTCCTCCTTTGTTCTCTCGTATTCCGACAGGAGCAGCTCTTCTTGAATCCGTTGCGACTTGGCCCAAGCTTCCTTGAGGTCGATCATCAGGTTAGATTGTTTGTACTGTACATATTGCTCTACGCTAAATTCAACCGGCCCATAGATGACCCCGCCCTTTGCGACGATCCCCTTTCTGCGTTTGTTCTCTTGCTGCCACTCCGAGAGAAAGCTGTCATAGTCGAGGGATTGAATTAGCTTCTCTTCATAGGCAAGCCCCCTTTCAACCTTATATTGGACGAGCGCATCCATCGCCTGCTTCTTCAATACCTCTATCGGAACCTCGCCGCCGTGCGATTCACGCCAGAACGTCGAGCTGTCCGCCACCCCGTGTTTTTCGTAAAAGTAATTCAAAACCAAGCTCCGCTTTTGGTTCATAGCCATCCCCATCTCACGCTCGTCGATCGGGATGCCATTAACCCAAGCTACGATGGAAGGCTCTGATGCCCCTCCGCAAGAACAAAGAATCATGCTTATTAATCCCGCCATGACGACCGGCAAGCTCCATCGTCTCAAGTATTGGTTTGTTGAATGTTTCTGCAATTCATCGTCAGCTCCTTACTTATCCGCCTTTTTTGAATACGCTTTCAATCTAGCGCACTGTAATTTTACATAACGAGTACTTGAATATCTATGTTCCAAAACAATGAAATGATATACCTGTGACCTTCAATAATTTGATAAAACGAATTCAGTTGATATATACAAAAGTTTCCCTATAATAGAGTGGAGTTTGAACAAAAAATCGATGCAGGAGTGATGGGCATGAGCAATCCGAAAGTAGGCATACAATTGTATACGCTGCGCGACGAGGCGGAGAAGGATTTTCTGGGTACGATCCGCAAGGTTGCGGCAATGGGTTACGAGGCGGTCGAATTCGCCGGCTATTATAATACTTCACCGGAAGAAGTAAAAGCTCTGTTGGACGAGCTGCAATTGGAAGCACCCTCCGCGCATGTCGGACTGAACTTCGCCGAACCAGAGAAGCTCGCCGCCGATCTTCAGATTCAAATTGACTACGCGAAGGCGATCGGTCTTGAGTATATCGTCGTGCCGTGGTCGCCGATGCCGGATGAGCCCACAGAAGCGGATGTGCGGCATTGGGCTGGTATACTTGAACAAGCAGGCAGGCAAGTAACGGCCGCGGGCCTGAAATTCGGCTACCATAACCACGCTTTCGAATTCAAGCTAGTAAACGGAAAGCCTTTGATCGACCATCTGCTGGAGCTTGTCCCGGCTGAATATTTGATCGCCGAATTTGATCTGGGCTGGGTGCACTATGCCGGATTTACGCCAGCGGAATATGTAAAGAAATATGCAGGCCGGGTCCCGCTCGCGCATTTCAAAGACTTCTCGACCGGACGCAATGATACGGAAGTTGGGAAGGGCTCCGTGGATCTGAAGAGCGTCCTCGCGATCTCCGAAGAATGCGGCATTCGCTACTTCTTTGTCGAGCAAGAGACGTTTGCCTCCTCCTCCCTCGAGAGCGCGGAAATCTGCCTGGAGTTTTTCCGCGAACATGGTTTAACAAGATCAGGCGTTAATAACTTCCCGATTTAGCCGGTATAAACAAAACATAAAGCCCTTTCGACTCCTCCACGGGATTCGAAAGGGCTTTACGCCTGTCCGCCTTATTATCCGGATGACATCCTGCGTTTGCGCGTTGTTCCTAGAAGGCTCGTCCTATCCTTCAAGCCGGCAGCTCGATCCGGAACGTCGTGCCTTTATTCAGCATCGTGTCCAGCGTAATCGTGCCGCCGTGCGCTTCGATAATGCGGTAACAAATCGACAACCCAAGCCCGACTCCTGTATCCTTGTTCGTGACAAAAGGAGTGAACACGTCCTTGGCTTGACTCTCGGACATGCCATGGCCTTCATCGCGCACGACTATGAAGGCGCTTTGCTCATTCGAGAATAACGAGATCCGTATGCTTCCGCCGAGCGGCATCGCGTCCATCGCGTTCTGCAGCAAATTAATCAGCACCTGCTTGATTTGTGCGGAATCCGCCACGGCCAGAACGGGCTCCGTGTTCAGCAATTCGATGACGGTGTTGTTTAATTTGGCTTGCGATTCCATGAATATGACGGTGTCTTGTACGAGCCTCGTCAAGTTCAGGCTATTCATCTGCGGCGGGCTCGGCTTGGCCATTTGCACGAAATCGGAGACCAGCCTGTTCAAATCTTGAAGCTCCTCATGGGCTATGGTTACATACCTCCTTACGAATTCCTGAAGATCTTCTCTCGCCAAAAGAATTTGATTAAATCCCATGATGGTCGTAAGAGGATTGCGAATTTCGTGGGCCATGCCAGCCGCCAGTTTGCCGATCGCGCTGAGCTTCTCGTAGGTCATCATCGTTTTCTCCAGCTCTACGCGCTCCGTAATGTCTCTGATCTGAAGGTAGGCGCCGGCAACAAAGCCCAGCTCATCTAGAATGGGCACGGCATCCAGCAGACAAACGGTTCGTTTGCCCTCCGGCGACTCGAACGTGCGTTCCAGTCCTTCGAAGCTTTGCCCTTCCCTTAATGACGGCAATACGAATTGCGCGAAATCGGAGATACATTCGATTGGTCTCCCTATGACGTCGTTCCGAAGCATTCCCGCAACCCGGCCGGCTACATCGTTAAATTCGACGACGACGCCATCCCGATCCGTAAGGACGATGCCGCTGTTGACGGAGTGAATAATCAAATGGTTAAGCAAATATTGGTGGCGATGCCGCTTATGCAGCGCGATTTCTCTTGCAATGGCTTCTTTCATGTTGGATAACAAAGCCAGCGCGTAGGGACTGTGATTGTCCAGGGACGTCATGATCGCGATCGTGCCCGCCAATGGATTCGGCTCATGAGGGAGGGTAAAGGGGACGCAATAGCAGACCGCGTCACTAAGCGGGATATGGTAGTGGTCTCCTCCTACCAGCTCGATCGCCGTACCGTGCATCAAAGCCAGACTAATGGCGTTTGTTCCCATCTGTTTTTCGTTGATGCGCACGGCCACCTTGATTCCGATCTGGCTGAGCTCGGAGGTTAACGTTTCGTCGCCAAAGGATTCCAGAACGACGCCGTCTTCGTCGGTGAACAGAATCACGACGGGCAGACCCTTCAAATCATGTATCGTATTTTCGCCAAAAGCCTTTAAAACTTCAATAAACGTCGTATATTTTTGTTTGCGCTGCTCCAATTCCTCGGGGCTGACGGTAGGCGCTATGTCAGGCAAGATATCCTTTTGCAATCCGTATGACTCGCAGCGTTGCTTGGACTCCGCAATGATCGTTTGTTGTTGGTTCATGATTTCCAGCTCCATTATCGTCTATCGATTCCATTCTATTATAATAGGATTTTCTTGGAAATGGAAATAGGAGTTGAATTTACCTGCCGACTTTGCACCCATCCCCCGCGTGTGTTACTCTAAAATGCGTAGAACCATATCGATGCAATGGCAGGTGCTTCCTTTGACGACGTTCCTACAACTTAATACGATTTTTCTCAGCATGGTGATGGAAGCGATCCCGTTTGTTCTCGTCGGCGTCCTCATCTCCGGCTTAATCCAATCGTTTATTACCGAGCGCTGGATCGCCAGGATTATGCCCCGGAACAAATTTCTGTCTTCGTTGCTCGGCTGCAGCGTCGGCATACTCTTCCCTTCCTGCGAATGCGGCATCGTGCCGATTACCCGCAGGCTGCTTGGCAAAGGCGTCCCGCTGAACGCGGGCATCGCCTTTATGTTAACGGGGCCTATCGTCAATCCCATCGTTTTGTTCTCGACCTACGTCGCCTTCGGGAACGATTGGCGGGTCGTCGCGATTCGGGCAGGCATGGCGTTCGCCGTGGCGCTATTCGTATCCGTCACGATCTCCTTGCTGTTCCCTTCGCTCCCGTTGCGACAGGCCGTGCAGGAGATGGCCGCGGCGGCGACGCCTCTCTCGGAGGTGCCTAGAGCGCCGATGCCCATCGGACGCAAGCTGGGATCCGTGCTCACGCACGCGGTCGAAGAGTTTTTCTCCGTTGGCAAATACTTGGTGTTAGGCGCGTTTATCGCCGCTTGCATGCAGACGTTTATCCCGACCTCGTCGCTGCTCCTTATCGGCAGCAACCCGGTCATGGCCTCTCTCGTCATGATGGGGCTCGCGTTTACGATGTCGTTATGCTCGGAGGCGGATGCTTTTATCGCCTCGTCGTTCCGCAGCAGCTTCTCCATGGGGTCTATATCCGCGTTCTTGGTATTCGGTCCGATGATCGACATTAAGAACACGCTAATGCTGCTAGGCACGTTCAAAAGCAAGTTCGTCATCGTATTGATCGCTCTAGTCAGCGTTAGCACGCTCGCCGGATCCTTAATCGTCGGGAGGTTGATCGGATGATCCGATTTTTTATTTTGCTGGGTTTCGCGCTTATGTTCGCGATCATTCACCAAAACGGACAATTGAACATGTACATCAATACGAAGTACGCTTATTTGTCCATCAGCGCCATTGTCTTGCTATCGCTATTGGCGGCCGTCGAATTCGTTCGGGTATACCGGCTGGACAAAGCGATGGAGAAGCGGCTTCAAGACCAGCAACAAGAGGGTTTTGAGCATGCCGCAAATGAGCATCATGGTCATGATCACGACCATGACCATGACCATAATCAAGACCATGACCATGACCATGATCACGCACGCGCTCACGAGCATTCGCACGGACACGACCATGATGACCATTACGGTCTCGATCATTCGCATGAACCAACGTCGAAGTGGCAACGGATGGTCGGATATACGATTTTGTTGGTCCCGATCTGTACCGGCATCTTCCTGCCCGTTCAGACGCTGGACTCCAGCTTTGTCAAGGCCAAGGGCTTTTCCTTCCCATCCGCGCAAGAGATCGATGCGGGAGCGCCTGGCGAGCATCAATTTCTGAAGCCCGATTCCAGCGTGTTTTACGGAAAAGAAGGCTACGACAAGCTCAAAAACAAGGAGCTCGCCGAATTTATAGATCTAACGGACATCAAGCTGGACGACAGCAACTATATGAAAGGTATGGAGGTTATCTATAACTTTCCCGGGGAGTTTATGGGGGATACGATTTCCTTGACGGGCTTCACCTATAGGGGAGAACAAGCGGACAAGGATCATTATTTCCTGTTCCGATTCGGCTTCATTCATTGCGTTGCTGATTCCGGGGTTTTCGGCATGCTGGCGGAATTCCCGCAAGGCACCTCGTTCGGCGATGACGAATGGGTCCGCGTAACGGGCAAGCTGGCTTCGCAATATTACCAGCCCTTCAAGCAAACGATTCCGGTGCTTCGCATAACCTCTTGGGAGAAGATCCCCGAACCCGAGGATCCCTATGTGTATCGTAATTATTAGTCTGCGAGCTGCGAACATCTGCTAGCATTCTCTGCCGTCGCGCATAATAAAGAGCATGGATCAGCTAATAAAGCCGGCCATGCTCTTTTTGGGGTTCAGTCATGATTACCAAGCATTTCTTTATTCATTCGGGATGAGTTCCGGCATGCTGTTGACGTCCAAGCCATCATTGCCATCCAGGCCCTTGAACACGTAGCCTTGCCGTCTCGCTTCGTCAATGATGCTTCCGAGCGCTTCCGCGTTGTCTTTGGATACGGAATGAAGGAGCAGAATCGCCCCCGGATGGAGCTGCTTCGTTACTTGCTCGAAAGCGTACGATCCCCCGCGCTGAGCGTTTACGTCCCAATCCTTGTAGGCGATCGACCAAAAAACGCTTGTATAGCCATGACGCTTGCTTACGGCCAGCACGTGATCGTTAAAGATGCCTCGCGGCGGTCTCAAGTAATTCATCTCTCGCTGGCCCGTCAATTGTCCTACCTTTTCCTTGACCTGAGCGAGCTCGGCCGCGATTTGCGTCTCCGACAACTGCGTCATGTCCGGATGGCTCCAGGAGTGATTGCCGATAAGGTGTCCTTCTGTCGCCATTCGTTTCAGCAAGTCGGGCTGGTCTTTGACGTAGTGCCCCGTAACGAAAAACAAAGCAGGCACGTTTTTCTCCTTTAATACATCAAGGATTCTCGACGTATACCCGTTTTCATAACCGTTATCAAAGGTCAAAAACAGCTCCTTCTTGGTCGTATCGCCGAGAAACAACGCTTCGTTTTTCGTAATTATCGCCTTAAAGCCTTCTTCGTCGATCGAAGGCAGACTCCCGTTGACGCTCTTTTTGAATCCGAAATGGTAAGCTCCCGGGGCGGCGCTCGTGCGTGCTTGGCCTGCCAATCCGGACGCCAGCAATAGCCCTAATCCCAACAAAGCTATCCGATACAATGGTTTAACCAATTCGTATGTACGCTCCTCTCTAGCTGTGTCGCTTGCATGCTGCCTATAGCATCCCCCGGGACGGTTGTTCTGATTCCGGCATCAACGACGGGTGAATATAGAGCCAAACGCAAAAAAATGCTGGCGCTCCATGGAGCGCCAGCATTTTTTATGTATTCGATCATTACTTTCAGAAACTGGTCGGGATGACACGATTTGAACATGCGACCCCCTGGTCCCAAACCAGGTGCTCTACCAAGCTGAGCTACATCCCGAGAAATCTTGGAGCGGAAGACGGGAATCGAACCCGCGACCCTCGCCTTGGCAAGGCGATGCTCTACCGCTGAGCCACTTCCGCGTAAAGATGGTGCCGTCGAGAGGACTTGAACCCCCAACCTACTGATTACAAGTCAGTTGCTCTACCAGTTGAGCTACAACGGCACAATTAGATATTATCCAACGGCATAAGATTGGATTGGTTGCGGGGGCAGGATTTGAACCTGCGGCCTTCGGGTTATGAGCCCGACGAGCTACCGAGCTGCTCCACCCCGCGTCGTTAAAAAACAATTGGTGACCCGTAGGGGATTCGAACCCCTGTTACCTCCGTGAAAGGGAGGTGTCTTAACCCCTTGACCAACGGGCCTGAATACTTATGTAGCAAAAGCTACGGAGAAGGAGGGATTCGAACCCTCGCACCACTTACGCAGTCTAACCCCTTAGCAGAGGGTCCCCTTGAGCCACTTGGGTACTTCTCCAAGAAGATGGCTCCCCGAACAGGACTCGAACCTGTGACAACTCGATTAACAGTCGAGTGCTCTACCAACTGAGCTATCAGGGAATATAGTGTTTTTCGCCGATTACGCATCCCTGAATTCCTCCAGAAAATACGCAACCATGCTCTCTCAATGTTTGCACATTGAAAACTGGATACGAAAGGTTTGCTGAACCTTAAAGCTGTTGTCTGATGCTTGTATGGAGCAATCAAACAGGCACATGCTTCCGAAGTATGTTTACTCCGTAAACATTTTAGGATAAGCCCTCGACCGATTAGTATTCGTCAGCTCCACACATTGCTGTGCT
>JAESFX010000237.1_pt1 | contig 38767 bp, 38 predicted proteins | sample 9269501 | NCBI WGS metagenome assembly JAESFX01 (sample SAMN14515570, study PRJNA621655) | algae metagenome | isolation source: Desmonostoc geniculatum HA4340-LM1 and co-occurring heterotrophs from cave... | place: USA: Maniniholo cave, Kauai, Hawaii | collected 2009-07-28
CTTTTTCGATTAGCAAAACTGATATCTTGTTTGATTACAGGCAACAAAAACTTATCTTTGCTCTTCCCTAACTACTGAGTCAATTTCTCTCTTGCCTTGGAATGACTTTTTCAGCAAACCCTACTTATATTTTTTCAGAAATCAAATATGATTCCTATAGCTACCTACGTAATTTCTTCCCCCGATTTAAACACAACCTCTATAATTGAACTCCTAAAAATTGAAAGGCTTGCCTAATTTGTTGCGCCAATGCAGATTTATTCTGCTGGTCATAAAATTGAACTGCTTGCCGATATGTAGCCAATATTTTGGCAGGATTATCAATCAAGTCATTGTTATTTCTAATGTGATGCAAAACCCAGCCTATATTGTGATAAGCTTCTGCATAATCAGGTTTTAATTGCACAGCTAGTTCCAGATATGAACGAGCTTCCAACCAAAGCTCCTGCTTATCTAACCTTTGAGCCTCTTGACCTAGTATTGTCCCCAAACGAAAGAGAACAAAGAAATCTTTTGATTGCAAATGATGACAGCTTTTGTAAACTTGAATAGCTGCCTGTAAATTTTTCTCATTTTCATAAGAAATTCCTAAATTCAACAATATCCAAAAAGGAACCTTTGATTTAGCTACTCCTAAATTAAACTCAGCTATAGCATTAGCCCACTGACCCTGTTTAGCTTGTAAGTAACCATTAAAACCGTATACAAAAGCACTATCAGGTACTTGATTTGTATACTCATGCAAGCATTTTTCTAGTTCAATGACAGACTTATTTGGTACTCTATCCAAGGCAACTATTAAGCAAGAATATATCCATGTTTGTAAATTACCGATATTTTGAGAATTAGCTTGTTGAGAATTCCAGATAGCTTGTTTTGCAAGGGTAATAGCAGAGTTCCATTGCTGTTGATTGACAAAAATCCAGACTTTTAAAGCCAATGCAAAAGTTGAGTTTTGATCGAGTCCCAGTGCTTTATCTACTGCTATTAAAGATTTTTGCAAACTACCGCACTTTGCTAACGCCCATCCTAAATTAGCCCAAATCCAAGACTCATGAGGAGCTAAATTTACTCCCTTTTGTAATTGTTTAATAGCTTCTTGCCAGTTAGATTGACGACAATACAACAACCCTAAAGCCCCATACAGTCTGCCATCATTAGATTGAACTTTAATTGCTTGATATACAGCATTTTCAGCTTGTGGATTAACTAAATAAGTTAATATTAAAGCATTTTCTACAGCAGCTTTGCTATTATCAGGTTCTTCCAGCAGACAACGCTGATAAAGTTGAACAGCTTCTGCTAATTTCCCATTTTTAACTAACTCCCTCGCCTGAATGAACAAGGGAGACATAAAATTTCCGTTGAATGCTTCAATTAAGTGGTCTGCATCTTTAAATCGCTCCTCAGCTTTTAGCTTCATACCAGTTAAAATAATTTTTTCCATTAACGAACTGATATGAGAAGATAACTGTCGAGGAAGAATTAGGGAATCAGTACCAGTAGGAGTTGATGTTTTAGAACTCGTCCTGTCTGAAGCATTTGCAGGAAGTTGACCAGTGAGTAACTCATACATTGAAGCACACAAAGAATAAATATCTGCGCTAGGATAACGGATAGCTCTAGGGGAATACTGTTCTGGAGGGGCATATCCAGGAGTCAGAATTTGGGTCATGTTTTTGCTTCTCCCTGCTAAAAAATCTCTAGCAGCACCAAAGTCTATTAAGATTGCTCTGTCTTGGTGATTGATAATAATATTATCTGGCTTAATATCTCTGTGTAGTATGTCGTTCCCATGAATTATTTTGAGGGCGTATGCTAATTGCAGAAAATATTTCTTTACCCGCTTTTCTGGTAAAACTCCTTCTTCTTGTAGTATTTTCAACAAAGTTTTACCATTAATAAATTCCATTACTATATAGATAGTATTATTCTCTTCAAAATATTCATACACTTTAACAATACTGGGGTGATTAAACTTAACTAAATCTAGAAGTCTTTGAGCCTCTTCTTTAAACTTTTTTATTTGTACTTGGCGTTCGTTTGGAGGTATTGTATACGGCCATCTTACATTTGAACCTTCTCTACCAGCCCTCTCAGGCCACAGTTCTTTAATGGCAACAACTCTAGAATTATTATTTAAATCAATTACTTTATATGTAATAGCAAATCCCCCTTGACCTAAAGTTTTTTCTATCTTATACTGTCCTTGTTTAAGAAATGTTCCAGTAAATAAATGGTTGGGGTCAACTTCATCAAAGGATAGTAATGCACCACAACTCAAGCAGTTTAATTGACCATGTGGATTGGAGTTAGAGCAATAAGAACAAAAAATAGATATCATTTGAATTTCATCAATATTTTAAAACAAAATAATTGCTTAAAATGGCGTTGCATAATTGCGGGATGATTTTATGGATTTTTCTTTGCGTCTTTGCGCCTTTGCGTGAGATATTCATCCCTTTATTCAGCAACCTCCTTAAAATTATTCGTAGTATTTTTCCATAGAACATTGCAATGCAAGAATAGTTGCATTATCGGTTGCTCCTCTAGAAATTACTTTGTCAATGGTCTCATTCACAAGAGATTGTAAGTTTTCATTATTTACAAAAATTTCTGCTAACTCATGACTAGAAACTAAATCCCAAACACCGTCTGAGCAGATTAGTAGGATATCTCCATTTTCTAGCTCCATCGATAAATCTGAGCCAAAACGAGTTAAATCTTGGATATAGCCATCACTCAAATTGCGTTTTGTCCCAATAGATCTTAGTAAAACACTGCGTTCTGGATGGTCTTGACTTTCTTTATAAGTAATTTCACCATTAGCGAGTAGCATGGCTACTAGAGAGTGATCTTCGCTTAACTGACATATATAACCATTTCTCAACAAAAAAATGCGGCTATCGCCTATATGAGCAATCATTAATTCTCGTCCAATAGCCAAAATCAGGCTTAATGTAGTTCCTCCATTTCGCACATTTTTAACTACACAGTCATTAGCTTTTTGAATCGCATTTGTTAACCATTGAGCGCGGTATTGGACGCTCTTTAAACCAATAGGTACAGGTTCTTCTAGTACTGTTTTTACAGCTAGTTTACTGGCTACCTCACCCTGAGCCATTCCTCCCATACCATCTGCTACGACAGCTAAAATTAGCGCCTCTGATTGATTGGAATAATCTTGTTTAACACCATAACTATCTTCATTTTCTAAACGACTTAGTGATAGTCCTACTGTTGAGCGACTAGCTACATTCCATTTAATTTTTAACTTAGAGAATAATTGTCTAGTTTCTCTTAAAAGACTTAGTAACTGTGATAATGTGAAACCTTCGCCAATGGATGCAAAGCAAATATTAATAATTTGGTAAATCCGAGGAATACTTTTAATTTCTAATTTGTAATTATCATTTATATTAGGGAGTTTATGATGAAGAGATTGATACAGCAAAGTACCAATAATATATGTACTCATCTGCTCATCAACAGGATAGCCTAATGCCAGTTTTGAAGAACAATAATCTCCTGTTAAACCATACTGGAGCTTTTCACCAACAACGCCAATTCCTGCCAAATCAAAAAACTGAATAGGTGTACCTACTTGGATAAAAGCTGGATTAATATGAACAAAGCACCATCTTTGTTGGTAAACATATTGAAAAAACTGGCATACTTGTATAACTAATGATAAAGATATTTCCGGGGAATTCTCTTGTTCTAGCCAAGTCGATAGTGTTGTCTCTGGTTCTGGCAAATAGCTCAGGAGTATAATTTTTGGGCTGGGTGATTCAGATTCAGGTGCTACTGCTTGCGGCTGGAAAAATTCTTCCTCTAAATACTCTAATTTAGTCAAAGACAAGTCAGAATCTAAATATGAGGAAGTTTGGGAATGAGAAACTTCTGGTTCTAAAGGTTGTTCAATATTTGTTGCCAATTCTTGTTTTAAATTAACATAATCATCTTTTTGCTCCTGTTCTAATAAATTAATAGATACCCAGTCATCAATTGTGGAAATTAGTAACTCAGAAACCAGTTTGTTAGTTCCAACTACTTGGCGTAATTGTCTTTCTAAGTTGAGACAACCATCAACAGTACCTACACGTAGTAATCCTGGTCTGCCTATAGTAAAATCATTGAGTTTACTATCAGCTTCCTGGTTAAGTATATTGACTTTAAAGTAATGCACATCTGCAAATTGACCTAAATGATTGTTTACCTCCAAACGAAAATTATCAATCTGAAAACAGGTGTTGGCTTTGATAATTAGAATAGGTAAAAAATCAGTGGATGAAAGGGTCATAAAAAGAATTGCTTGTAGTAAGCACTTTACGGACTTTGAAAAACGAAGCGAATTTTCCCAAAAGCTACTTCATCTCCAGGATTTAGTATTTCCGGTGTAGTAATTCTAGGACTAAAGCGAGATTGATTAACCCGTTTGATGAAAACACCGTTTTCAGCTCCCAAGTCTTTTATCTTCCATTGACCTCCTTCTCGATAGATTTCTGCATGATTACGAGAGATATAATCAGCTCCAATAAATCCTTCTAAATCAATTTCAACTGGACCTGAATCGGGGTCAAATCTTCCAATTATATTGCTTTCTTCAAGGACAAATTCTGATGTAGGTGAACCTACTTGTTTAGTAATAAGCCTAGCAGTGTTCATCCTAGCTACAGGAGTAGGGGAATTTAAATTAGGCTGTGGTTCTGTCACCTGAATTTTAGTAGCAGGTGTCTCAGAATAGGATGGAAAAAAAGGTAGTGGACTCTCTTCAATTTTAGATGGCTCTGAGAACGGAAATTGCTCTACAGGTGCAGAGGTAAACTCATAACCGCAAACATCACAATACTGTGTATCTGGAGGATTTTCTTTGTGTCCACATTGAGGGCAAGTAATGTTCATAACTGAGGAATTTTTGATATTAGGAGGAGGGTCGGGATAGGATATCTGTGGTTCTGGTAGTTGGATATTGATGTTAGGAGGAGGGTCAGGATAGGATACCTGTGGTTCTGGTAGTTGGATATTAATTTTAGGAGGAGGGTCGGGATAGGATACCTGTGGTTCTGGTAGTTGGATATTGATGTTAGGAGGAGGGTCAGGATAGGATACCTGTGGTTCTGGTAGTTGGATATTAATTTTAGGAGGAGGGTCGGGATAGGATACCTGTGGTTCTGGTAGTTGGATATTAATTTTAGGAGGAGGGTCGGGATAGGATATCTGTGATTCAGATGGATAAATTTTTTTATTTAGATTTTGATTAGAAATAGATGACTGAGACAGGGGTGTTTCTCCAGATAAATTGTAATCGCAAGCTTCACATTCTTTAGCATTAGGCGAGTTTCGGTCATATCCACAATTGGGACAAATATTGCTCATAAATCACACCTCTTCAATTTGTCAAAGTTTAAGTACCTGATACTTGACGCATTTGTTCTTCAGAAATTTCATCATCAAGACTTGTACTCATTTTGATGGTTTTACCTTTTGCTCCCATTTTGATGGTTTTGCGTGTGTCTGGAGAAATTTTTCGTGTTTTCCTTAATTCTTCTTCAGCACCTAAAAGAGATTTAGTCATTGCTTCATTTCCCACTCGCTGGGTCATGCGTCTGGCTGTTTCTAAGAGTTCTTCAGCTCGCTGGGAGTTGCCGCTTTCTGAAGCTCTTGCAGCTTCATTTACTAACTGAGCAATATTACACTGTTGTAAATATCCCATCACTTCTGGGTCAACTTGGGCAGCAAAATTTTGTCCAGCCACAAATTCTACAACAACATTTTGAATTGGCAACTCACCCCGTTTATTTTGACCAGGGACATCGTATGTAAGACCAAGTTGTGCGATGCGAATACGAGAGGCGGAACGACTTTCTATAGTAAATTCCAAAATAAAAACGGTTTCATCATTTGCTGAGGCATTGCCAAGAGGATAAGGCTCATGATGTAGTGGAAATTCAGCTTGGGAAGGATAGGCACGCACAACTCTAGTGAGTTTAACTCCTTTGACAGTTTTGATTGAAAGGGCTAGGTTAGTGATGACATCTTGTTGAGCGAGGCTGAATTCTTCAATGATTTTGTTTGGTAAATCAGTAATAGAGACAGCAAGATCGCTAGTTTTATCTGTGACTACATGAAAAGACCGACCACCTGTAGTATCACTAAGAGTATTGAGGAGGTCTTCATTAAAGTCACCAACTCCTAATGCGGTAATAGGAATATTTTTGATGGCAAATTCTCTGGCTAACTCTCGACAAACATCTTCATCTATAGTTTGACCATCGGTAAATAGCAGGGTGCGTAAACCAGTCATCTGTAGGTCAGAGAGGATGTTAAATGCTTGGCGTAAACCATTACTGATGCGAGTACCACCGGAACACTTATGAAGTTGAGAAATAGCTCCTTCTAATTTGCTCACTTCTGTAGCTGGTGTCAGTTCAATGACGAGAGTAGCTTGCTCATTGAAGCGAATAATTGCTACTTTGTCGGTCTGGCTGAGCCTACCAGAATGAATCAGTGCTAATAGAGATTCTATAACTATGTCTGCCTTAGACCTAGCTCCTGTTACTTCCATCCATTCTCTACCATCGTCATGATAGGTTCTACCTGTTGCTTGCGGTTCACCAATCACTACCTCATCCATTGAGCCACTGTTATCAATCAGCAGCACAAAAGCCGTAGAGGGTCGAGAATTTGCTACTTGTTTAGTTGGACGCATTTTCAGCATCAGAAACAGCTTTTGCTCGGCGGTGTCGGCTGGCAAAAATTCGCGGTGAGGTGTAATGGTCACATTTAGCATTGTCTAACAGGTTCCTGTTACTTATGGCATTTAAGAAAAGATTAAAGATGGTAATGCTCCACCTTGGGGTTCTATACCGGATAAATCGGGAGTGAAGAGGGGGGGGAGGTTGTGATTACCTGCTTCACTCAAGTCCTCAATATTTGCTCCTGAGAGTAGGGGAAGGGTCACAGAAATTGTAGTATTTCGATACCCTTGTTTAATATCTTTAATCCAGCTATTTAAAATATAGTTAAGGTTTTGGTCATTAATCCGACGTTGGCTTTCATTCTGAAGCTGACTGCGAAGTTGTTCACAAGCCTCATGGGTAAAAAAAAGATGGGGATTGTTCTCTTGTGTTGTAGTCAAGTCAACTCTATAGCTTAGCGTTTCCTTAGAATCTTTTAGTTCTAAAATTAATTTATACTTAGCCATAACTGGGGATCAGCCTATTATTGCTCATAACCAGTTTATAACATAAATAATAGAGCAAAGTCCGTGTTTATACTTTTCTTTACTAGGGCTGCATCCCATTTTTGCAGATTGCTCACATCTAAAGTTATACCATCAGAAAACTCATTCCATGAAACCCGCAAATGATGGTTTTATAACAATCCGGTTTGATTTTTGAACAAGGTTATGTATTGTAGGGTGTGTTACGGAAGCCGTAACACACCAAACCCTTAAAAATGGTGTGTTACGCTATCGCTAACACACCCTACGCATCTTTTCAAAAATCAAAAAGATAAAGTAATATTTTGAATATTTAAGTATTTTCTAAAGATGTCGATTTTTATTGAGCTTGTTTTTTAATCTCTTCTCCCAAGAGGTATACGAGCAAGATACTTAAACCTAGCGGCACAATAATGAAAATAAATATAGTCCAGACTCTAACACGAAATGGCACTTGAAAGACAAAGGGCATACTGTAACTTGCTTTCTCACTACCAATAGATTGAATAACAACGCGGACATCATGTTGATCTGCCGTGTCTGCATCTTTTTGGGTGTAAGTTATTTGGTACTCACCAATAATAGTATCCAGGATATCTTGAAATCTTTGAGCAATTTCTTGGGAGTTACCAGAAAATTCGTTAATTCCTCTAGTTAATTCGGCAATTTGTTGCAAATGTTGTTGGTCAACTAATTCTGATTTAAATTGTTCGCGAATTTTTTCATTAGTGAATTTTTGGACATCTGTACATTCAGCAGCCTTACCTTGAAGTACTTGGGAATAATCTGGATCTGATCCTAATTCTCTAGGAGTGCGACCATAACCTACAGTATGAATTGTAATTTTACTAATATATCGTTGTAGATATTCTGTGTTGAGCTTTTCAAAATGGCTGGTATCGCATATATCAGAACTGTCAGCGAAAGGAACTGTATTAAAGCCATCTGAGAGTAGAACTATATGCAGTTTCGCTTGATTCTGAGTATAACTTGGATCTTGAGAATTATTTGTTTGATTAATATTGTCTGTTTTTTGATTGATATTGCCTAAAAAATTAATTGTATTCGCTAGAGATTGATAAAGATTCGTTTCACCACAAATCCGAGACTTTGTGTTTTCTGGTCTGGTAATTTTTTGGTTGTTCTTCTTGGCTTTTGCGTAGAATAATTCTTGCTTTAATTCCCTTTGTAATTTATCTATATCCTGTTTATGTTGCTGAGAATTAGCTGGGGCAAATCTGTTGATAGCTTCATTTGTTACAGGGTCATCCTCACAATTTGTATATTTAGATTTATCGCTGAAAGGGACAATGACCATTTGTGTATCACCACCACGAGTAGCTAATACCTGAGTAAATTTTTGAATCGCATCAATTGCCCCCTGAAGTTTAGGCTTACCTCCCTTATCTAGCTCTTTCATGCTACCACTGAGGTCTAGAAGCACGACAATTTTTGTGGGTAAGGGAGTAGATTCTTTGGGGTTTCTCCAGTCATCTAAGGTAGTAGGTTCACAGTTTTTTACATCTTCTGATTTACAGTCTACATATAGAGAAAAGTCCTGAGCTTTTAAGTTGGACTGGAGTTTATTATTTTTTGTGACTTTAACTCGCAATGTGACTCGATCTTGGATTACTTGAGGATTAATACTAATCTGAGTTTTATTATCTTTGGTTTGACTCCATACTGGTATATTTAGGTAGCCAGTGATAATTACAGACAGACTTAACCAAATATAATTTTTCGAGAATACATAAAAATGTAGTTTTTTGAAACTTAAAATTTTTCCCATCTTTAATTATCCCTCTGGATCTAAAAACCTATTGTAGAAAACGAACCGAAACCTTTTTTTATCATCTTTTCTATTATTTGGTAAACAATAAAAAGTTAAAATTGAGTTGTGTTTTAAAGGAAACTGACTAGCAGAAGTTAAACTCTTACCATTAATTGATATCCGTTGAAAATTGTCTTTATTGGGTCTTAAAAATGTTGCGCGTTCTTCTATATCTAAATCTGCTATATGGAGAGGTAGTCCAGGAATACAAATATGCGCTCCTGTCGCAGAACCAATAGTAATAGTACCTCTTGCTGGCAATTGAGTTGATAAACCTTCTTCAATTTCTTTGAAATAATCTTGACTGACAAATTCCAATCTGTAGCCAGTTTCTATGCTGTTATTTTTCTCGTCTTTAATTTTAATTGGCTTATCTTTATTGATTTTCGCCGGTTCTTCATTATATTCGCTATATTCAAAGCCTTCACCTGCTCTCAATGCAGCTACATAACTAGGTGATATAGCAAAATAGAAGGCTACACCCAGTACAATACCTAACAGGAGAAGACCAGCAAAGTTTTCAAATCCTAAAATAGAGAATCCATTATTTCGTTGAAAATCGTCTTTGACTTGTTCTAGGGATGATTTCAAGATTAATCTGACGAACTCAAAGATTATTGCTGCTGCTACACCAGCAGCCATACCTGCTCGTATATTGGTTTTAAGACGCTGTTGAAAACGGCTTTTTTTGCCTGATTCAACACTGCGCCAACGCCAACTTAACCCCTCTGTCGTTCCCACCGCAATGCCAATAATCATCCAGCGAATAATTCTGACTGCGGGAGTGCTACCAAAAAAGAATAAGAAGTTACGAATTTGGGGGATGAGTAAAAATTGAGATATACCACCAGCAAAGAAACCAATGATAAACCCTAGTGCAGCTGCGGTAGCAACAGGGAAACCAAGCCGACGTAGGTTTAATTTAAATCTGGTGGGGTTACTTAAGAAAATTTCTGTGAGTACGGTTCCCCCGGAGAGGGAAGCGGCTACACAAGCTGATTGTGCTATTTCTGGAAATTGCTGAAACCAGCCAATAGAGTCAATTATAAATTGACCGAAGTTCCAGCCAACTGAGGCAAAGGTAATCCCAGATAAAATGTAAATCCATAATTTAATCATAGTTTTGATAAATAATTTGAATCATTAAATTTTAATAATTTAGGAGTTAGATTGTAATTAACATCAGTATAGGTTGTAAGTTAATTGATTAACCTATTACATCTGTCAATACTGTCAGCATCATTACTTTGAGTCGGTTAAGTAAGCTGGCGTTAAAAAATCAAGCTATGTGACGAAATGTAAAATCAGCGAATAGCTTAGAAATTGGCCATTCCACAGTTTTTACAAAACTAAACATACATGGATTTTATTGTGCCGACTTACTTATTTTTTGTTTAATATCTTCCTGCAAAGCCGCCATCGTACTCTTAGGATAATTCTTTACATTTACTAAATCAATTATCCCGTCTGTTGAAAGCTGTTTGTTTTGTTGATACTTATAAATTGCTGAAACCAATTCCTCTAATTCTTGTTGATACTGCTTTGGGTTATTTGCTAATTGAGAATATTGAATTTCCGGAATTTGTAAAATTTCCTTCAATGCTTCTATTATTTTCTTTTCTGTAACAGAATATGTCTTTTTAAATTGATTATCCGCTAAAAGATTATTTTGTATTTGTCGTATTGCCTCACGAGTTTTTCCTGCTTTATCAAAAATAGTAGCTGGTCTACTAGGTTGATTAATTGGTGGCTTGGGTGTATTGTTAGAATTATTTGATTTGATTATTTTTTGTTTAATATCTTCCTGCAAAAAAGCCATTGTGCTGTTATGAGAATTATTTACATCTACTAAATCAATTATCCCGTCTGCTGGAAGCTGTTTGTTTTGTTGATACTTAGAGATTGCTACAACCAATTGCTCTAATTGTTGTTGATACTGCCTTCGGTTATTTGCTAATTGAGAATATTGAATTTCCTGAATTTCTAAAATTTCTTTCAATGCTTCTATTATTTTCTTTTCTGTAACGGAATAGTTTTTTTGAAATTGATTATCTGCTAAAAGATTTTCTTGTATGCGTTGGATTGCATCATGAGTTTTTCCTGATTCAGTAAAAGTAGTAGCTGTTTTACTAACAGATTCTGATGTATTACCCATACTAGCAGTAATAATACTGCTGAGAAAGAGAACTAGCATTATAATTGGTAAAGAATGTTGTTTTATTTTATTCCTAATAGAAACATCAACAATATATAAAAATAAAAATATTATTGATACGAGTCCAAATACGAATTGAAATATTTTATCACTGCTTCTCAAGCATACTAATAAGAAAAATAAAATATATAACAAAATGTTTATAATTTCTATAGTCTTTGGCTCAGGAATTGGTGGAAGTACTATTCCAAAGACATTCTTAATATTTTTAGCTTTTAAATATTTTATAATTTTATTATTCAAATTTTTGGTATTACTAACTTTATAAAAGTAATAAGCCAACTCATAGTTTCCCAGTTCTAATAATATGTCAGCAAGAGGTTTGTAATGATTTTGATACTGAAGTTTTCCATAATAACCATTTTCTAAATCTGCCCAGAGTTTTCTGACAAGCCTTTGCTGGTTAACTGGCGGGTTGCCTGCTTTTATTTGCTTGTTTAATTCATATATTTCCGATACCTCATTCGACAAAATTTGTAAAAATTCTTCTTGAGGAAAGATTCCCAAAAAGCTCTCTTTTGAGGTTAATAACCAACTTACAGCCTCTTTTGATAATTTGCCAAATACCAATTCTTCTATAGCAATAAAAATACCTTCTTCAAGTTTTTGTCTTAATTGGGGATATGAATTGATATTATTTTTTAACGTGTCACGCAACTTTGATTGAAAATTCAAAGATTCCGGTTTAATTGTATGCTTCTTCTTATTCCAAGGTATTAAGCTTGAGAATTTATGACTGTCAATATTACTTTCAATATGTGCATAGTAAACATAATCTTGTACTAATGTTTCAGGTATCAAAATTGCTCTCATAGTTACCAATTCCACTCTACCGGATTGGTACATTTGCTCTTCAAGAGCGTCAATTGCTCCTAAATCCTCAAATATTTTATCTAAAAGCTCTTTTGAATTTGGAATATTGTTCAATTGAGACAATACATATTCTAGCTTTAAAAAAACTTTGTTAGTAAGTTTTGAATCCTTTAAATCTTGTATTACTGATTTTAAATTAGTTTCAAGTGTTGGTTCAACGACAACTATAGGAGCAGGAGAAACAGCAACAGATTGCAATTTGTTGTATGCTTCAAAACTAGCAGTTTGGATAATCAAAAATTCTTCTGGTTGGTTAAGATTTTCAACTTGAAATGCCCAAGAAGTTAGGCATTTATTATTATTAGCTATTTTATTAGCTAGTCTATCAATGACTGGCAGTTGTGTATTATTATTATATTGATTGTGTTTAAAAAATCGGGGGAGTGATTCTCTAAAAAATGATTGAAATGTAGGTTCTGTACTTATCCATTTATCTAAATGATTAGCTTCTTCTCTATATTTTTTTACATTTTCTTCCTGAAGATAAACTGGATTACTACTTTCAAATGGATTAAAAGTAGGTATCTGATTCTGTTCTAGAAGCCAACCCACTATTAAACAAAGATTGTCTTGTCCTTGACACCAGAAGTAACGGTATACTGAAAAAGTTCGTGTTTTATCTCTGCCCTTAGTGACAACAGCAACTACAGACCAAAACTCATTTTTACCTCCTGTAACAACGCGACCTATTATCGCTGGATTTAAACCACTTCTTCCTTTAAAATTATCCTTTTTAACTGCTAGCTCAATGTTAGTTGGAACTGTATGAGTCTCGTTCTTCCACCTGCCTGTAAAACCAAGAGATAACCATTGTCCATCTTCTGTTGATTCTACATCTATTCCAGTGCTAAATTGATGAATAATGTGAAACATTTATCGATTCCTCTTTTATTTTATAACAGTGTTTCAATAGTCTTAATATTTCTTTCCTGTATATAACCAATATAGCGGTTCTATTAAACCAAAAGGTCGCCACAATTTTGGATCTGATTCAATAATAGTTGCTCGTATACCTTTGTAGTCAGCTTTTTCAGTATTAGAATTAGGTATTTCATTATCACTTCCTAACATCCCATAGGCAGAAGTAGCAAAATAATCGACGGTGATTTTCTTGAAGCTTTTCAGTTTTCTATGCACTCCTTCAAAACGACCTCTAATTTTTTCTGTGGGATTCTTGCGGTGTATCCATAATTCGGGAATATCACACTTAGTTAAGGCCACAGCTACTCTACGAGATGGACTATCTGATGGGGTAGACCTATCAAGTCGGACTAATAATTGATAGATACATTCGGCATAGTATTCATCTTGTTGAGCAGTACCATCCAGTAAAATTAAAATTCCTGCTCCCTCTACTACACAATCCTTTATGTATTTTTCTAACAACTGAGGATTTTTATTTTCTACCAAATCTCGAAAAAACTCTCCTGGATAATCTTTACACTCAATCTCTAGGATGGAAGAATCTTTAAACTCAATTTTGAAAACATAGCTTTTCTCTAGACCATCTCCATAATCATTGGGGGGTATTTCTACTTTTTGGTCTAAACACTCTTTGGCTTGACGAATCAAGTTTTCAGTGTCTTTACCACTAGGCACAATTCTTGTCACTTTACTGTTAGGGTCATCCCAAGGTAAACAAGCTAAGGCTGTCAAATAAGTAGTTTTACCTGCTGCTAGGTCTCCTATGATGCGGATAGTTTTTACTAAATATTGTGGTTGTTGCTTTTTAAAATTAAACACCATGTCGCATAGCCTTTCCTTTACTCAGCCAATATAGAGGTGCAATCATGCCATAAGGATGCCAATCATCTTTTTCCCTTAACACTGAAAGTTCAATTTCTTTTCCATCGGTGTCTAGTTTCTTTTCACCTTTTCGATTTGGTCTAGGGTCATTATGTTTTAAGACACCAAAGGTAGATATGGCAAAAAATCTGACATTATTTTTGAGTTGATCTCGCAATAATTTAGTAGTTCCCGGAAGATGGGTGTTAAATATATCTGTCTCTGGATCTAGCCTACCCGGCCAAATTTCACCCCTCTCGCATTTACTGATAGCTACTGCAATTCTTAATGGTTTAATTTTCTTTTGAATGTTTCCTTTTATTCTATTTTGGATCTCCATTTCTTCAAGTAACTTTCTCATAGCATTAGCGTACATTAAATCATTTTCTCTTTCCCATTTATCTAATAAAATCAAACAACCAATTACATCGGGCTTTAAGCATTCTTTGATATATTCTTGTTCTAGCTTGGGTAGAAATTTTTGTTCTGCAATTTTTTTATATATCTCCCCTGGATAGTCTCTGACTACTAGGCGAATTATTTCCTCTCTAATTAACCGCTTAATTTTGATTTTCAAGAAATAATGAGGTAGATCATTCACGGTTGAATTAGGATCGAGTACTGTGGGTTCTAGATGAACTCCTTCTAAAATTTTTTCCTGTGCTTCTTGTCGTAAACTTTTCCCATGTTTATTAATAGGTTCTACTGTAAATGGGCTATTCTTACGTGCTTGAATTCTTTGCTCAGGCCAATCGGCTAATCCGGCTAAATATGTTGTTTTACCAGAATATTTTGGGCCAATAATAGTAATAATTTCCCCTTCAGATTGTTGATTCATAGTTTTCTTTTTTCTAATTTAAGTAAATACCAAGATACTGCCAAGGTAATTCTAATAAAGGACGACTTTTGACACTGGTGATAAAACAGCGAATTGATAAGCCTGAAAAATTATTGTTGATTTGCTGAATTTGGGAGCGAATAGGTCGAAAATACCGATGAGAAACATATTCATGGCGATCTTGCCAGTCTCTTTTGTCTAGCTCTTCTGCTTGTTCATTAAGATTACAAAATAAGTCGGCCTTATTAAGACAAATTAATAAATGTTTGGATTTGGGACAATCTTGACAAAAAAACCTCACCCATTCATCAAACCGATTACACCACTGTTCCTGGGTAGAGAATGGACCTGGGGGTTCCTCAAGGTCTGGGTCTTTCAAATCTAAACCTCGGTGGGGTGGCAAAATCAGCATAATTGCCTCGCTACTCCGAGATGCCTGTAAAAACAGATTCCATTCGTCTGGGTTATTGGATTGCCAACTCTTGCGCCAAATTTCGCCAGGTGTGTCAAACCAATCAACAATGATTTGTTTGGAGCGGAGGCGAATTTTTACGTCTAGCTCTAGAGTGTAGTGATAGATACTTTTCTCAGCATTAGTTCCGATAGTACTATCTTTTACAGTGTCATATAATGACCTCTGCAATTTTTTATAAATCCCCTCTTTGCCTTTGACATAGTTACCTTGGGGGTTGGAAGACTCCATTGCCAAGTGAGTTTTGCCAGCTTGGCGATCGCCTATATAAATTATTCCCATTTCTGCACTCCCTTCACTTACCCCCTTGTTATAGCTTTTAATACCTGTGTTTAAAGTATAATTAATAACTTTAATGGTTTTGTATTAGACCTGCCTTGAAAATAGTGTATGGAAGATGGGGCATTGCAAAAGAGATTTTCTAATAATAGTATCAAAAACCACTCGGATTTTGAAAATGATAAAAGTGAAATTTATTTATTAATAAAAAATAATCAAGTTCGATGAAGTTTCCTTACTTATTTCGCCTGTTTGTTCATCTCTTCTATGACCAAAGTTGCTAATTTCTCGGCTGCTCCGCTTTCGCCACGAACCTGACGTAGCTTGGCTCGAATTTCGTCCAATTTTTCTGGATGAGCCAAAAAATCTAATACTATTTCTCCAACTTCTGCTGGCTGGAGTTGGCCTACAAGTTCTGGCACGATTTCTTCCTGCGCCCAGATATTCGGCCATGCTAATAAACCTTTGCGACTGAGGAATACCCAATTAATTACCTTGGCAAAGGTAGAACCCACCCCTGGCAAATTAGCTAATAAACCCGGTAAACCATCCCAAGAACGCATAGCATCCAATTGTTGGGTAGGTAGCAAAACAATCATTGGCACTCCTAAAGCACCGAGTTCAGCGGTGTTTGCTCCTACTGTAGTCAGGCAGATGCAGCACTGGGATAATAAATCATAGGCAGGGTTTTCTTGCCATAATTCTACAGTTAGACCCGTTTCTGTTTTGAGTAATGCCTTGCTTTTCCCATCCTCTGGAATAATTAAGGAAACATTTCTAATACCAAAAGTTTCCACAAAAGGGTTTTTTTGGGAATCGCCAAAACTAGCTAAGGTTTGTAAATCCACCGTTGGAGCCACAGGAATCACAAATTTGGTTTGGGGTCTGTTGGTGTGGATGTGTTGGGCAATGGCTAACATTAAAGGTATTCCTTGGGTTAATTTTGCGGCTTTTGAACCCGGTAAAATACCAATTAAGTTAGTTATTTGTCCTTGGTCATTTGTCATTTTTCCTTGGTCATTGGTTAGTAACGAATGACCAATGACTAATGACGAATGACTACTGGCTTCTAACATCAAATCTCCCACAACAGTGAATTTGTGGGCATATTTTTGGGAAACACGGGCAGCAACTTGAGGTTTCATAACCCCAAAGCGGTCAATCAAGTTATGCCAGCGGGCTTCCCATTCGGCGTAAACAACTGTGCGATATCCTAGTTTTTTGCCGATGACTATAGGGAAAATTTGATCGCCACCAAGGAAAATGACTACACCGCGACTTCTCCAGTCCCAATTTTCAAATGTTTTCCCCCAGAGCAAAAATTGCCAAAAATGCTCTGGTGACTGAACTCTGTCTACTTCTGGGTAAGAAAGAGCGATCGCACCTTCTTTACCAGTAGCATTGGGACAGGGGGATAAAACTACAGAAATCCTCACAACAGAACGGTCATCCCCTAGCTTTTGCCGCAATGCCTTTACTACTGGACGTACCCAGGTTGTTACTTCCCCTGGACCATTGGAGAGAATGAGAATATCTACTGGAGTCATAAGTCATTAATACAGGTAATAGCACTTTAACGCAGAGACAGCACTATTATAAAATCAACAATATGTTAAAGTTGAAGCACAAAATATTAGACCAGAATTCAGAATTCAGATCAATTTTATGGTTAGTCTTGGAAAGTTGTAGATTGCCAAATTAAATGACCACTTGACAAATTAATGTTTTCAAAAATATTTAACTTAAAACCCTTACCAAGTAAGGGTCTTACTATTTTAGCCTGAAAATAGACTACTAGAGGCTTATTGCCAAAATACCTGTCCTTTTTTGAAATTTTGACAAAATATCTGTCCTTTCTTCAAAAACGCTGTGAGCCTACATTTTTAGAAAAATTGACAAAATAAATGTCCCTTAAATAGTACAATACAACTACGTTTGTATTAAACAATTATGTGAAAATGCTGGACGATCATACTAATAGCGATCAAGAGGCAGAAAAGGATGAGATTGTGACAGAACTCTCAGCAGATGATAGGCATTTGCTGGATATAATTCAGCAATTACTAGAACCATGCGATCGCATTACTATGTGCGTCTTTAGATGGAAGTACCGTCGCTGTCACTTCCGCTGCCGGGGGCAGTATTGCAGTTTGTAGATGCTGCTTTCTCATTTGTATGCTCTTACACTTTTACACTCAACCGTATTCTCTCGTAATCTTTTTCAAAAATCAAATAGGATTCCTATAGATTATTTAATTGCTATTTTGTTTTTACGTGATGCTCTTCAAAATGAAAAAGAATGGCTGCATAACTTGCGGATTAATAACATTTCGAAGCGGGGTCAATTTCCGTGGCGATCTGCCAAAACTTCAAATCGCTTATTGATTAAAGCTTGTAGCTTTTCTGGTGTCAGTTAATTTACTTTTTTAAGTGTTAACAGACAGGCGATTTTGGGAGACTTGCCAAAAATGCATTCAGAACTGTTGGCAAATCAAGAGTTTGGAGCGCAGGGTTTCAACACCCCTCCCAGCGAGAGGCGGGTTGAAAGACCAATAATTCACTCCATTCCAATTCAGTTATTTTTTGTTTCAACACCCCTCCCAGCGAGAGGCGGGTTGAAAGGAAACTCATAGCGACCAGATTTTAAACGGCATTCGTCTTGGTTTCAACACCCCTCCCAGCGAGAGGCGGGTTGAAAGTCGCTACGACTTTGGCTGTCAATGCGTATGTCCTAGTACATTTGGAATTTTTCCAGTGTTCATAGCAAACACTTTTTAGGTGGGTTGAAAGGATAGAGCAACAGATTCTTTGTTTGAAGAGCTTGATTTTAGCTCTAATATTGAAACTGATTAATTACCCTATAAAAGAAGAGTTATGCCATACTTTATGTATGGCAGGGTGTTGTAACGATATACAATTTGTCAACGCGGACAATAATTTGGCAACACGGACATTAATCTGTCAACGCAGACAAATATTTTGGCAATCGACAAAAGTAACGAGCGCGGAGGGATTTGAACCCCCGACCCACAGAACCGGAATCTGTTGCTCTATCCACTGAGCCACGCGCCCTTAATCTCTTGCATTGTAACACACCTGCGCTCAAATTTGCGATCGCTTAAAGATAATCGGCGGGGTTGACGGGTGAACCATTGCGGCGGACTTCAAAGTGGAGGTGAGGCCCAGTTGATAAACCTGTGGAACCAACAGCAGCGATCGCTTGTCCTCGTTCGACTGCTTGTCCCTCGGTAACATGCAACTCGCTGCTATGTCCGTACAGTGTAGTAATACCTTTGCCGTGGTCGATAATCACAGCTCTACCATAACCACCATACCACCCAGCAAAAATCACTGTTCCTGAATCGGCTGCCCGAATTGTACTACCATAGCTAGCAGCAAAATCCAGACCTGCGTGGAAGCGACGATAGCCAAGAACTGGGTGCATCCGCCAGCCAAAGGGACTGCTAGTAGCAGCATCGCTAGGATAAGTAAACATCCCTGTTCCTTGAATGATGATGCTTGTGCGGCTGTTAGCTTTTGCTTGCGCCGCTGCTTCTGCTACCTTTTGCTGAATTAAGACTTCCAAATTTTTGGATTCTCTTTCTAGCTGATTTTGGGCTGCTTTCAAGGCGAGGCGATCGGTATTGAGACGTTGAATTAATTCTGATTGTGACTGCGCCTGGGTTTGATAATCGGCTTTTTGTGCTAATAGCTGCTCACGAATCAAGGCAATTTCGTTTTTTTGTTCTTCTACTTCGGTTTTTTGCTGATTTATCGAGTTTGCTTGGGCGTTGAGTTTTCGCAAAATTTGCTGGTCTGCCTGATAGACTAATTTCAATTGATGACGGCGGCTGATAAAGTCGCTGATATTTTGACTTTGGAGCAAAACTGCCCATCCTTGACTAGCTGGCGATCGCTGGAGATATCGCAATCGTGCTACTGTTGCTATCTGACGAACTTCATAGGCACGTTGGGCTACAACTAAATCAGTTTCCAACTTTTGCAAACGTTGGGTAGCCAATTGTAATCGTGATTCGCTCTCTTGAATATAGCTATCTGTGGTTTGCAGATTTTGGTTTAAACCAGTCAGGTGTTTTTGCGCTTCTTGCTGAAGATTTGTTAAGCGATCGCGTTCGTTAACCACACTCTGATGCTGCTGGTTCATTTGTTGCTGTTGTTGGCGCAGGGTATCAATAGACTGTGTAGAGTTTGCGTGTACTGGAATTAAAGCCAAACAAACCCAAAAAATAGAGCAAAATGCAACACATAAACTCCAAAAAATCTGCTTTTTCTCTAGAAATCCCGCTCTCATAGTGTGAGTCTAACCAAAACGATGCTTTCAAACACTATGAGGATTATTCCCAAAATCTGATTAATATCATGTCCGCCTAATCACTTACACCCGCATTTCTCACAAGCTTGAGATCAGATGTGCAGAGGGGCAGAAGGGCAGAAGGGCAGAGGGGCAGAGGGGCAGAGGAGCAGAGGGGCAGAGGGGATTGAACTTGGCACATTGAACTCTCCCCTGCTCCCCTGCTCAAGAGCACAAGGTTTTGAGAGATGTGGTGAGAAATCCGGGATCTAGTGTAGGAATTGTTGTACCTGAATACCATTGAGCTATTTCTGAGTTGGATAGTTTTATTAACTGCTCAAAAGCTAAAACATCACCATTGCTAAATTGATTCACGAATAAGCACATGACGAAAATGAAGTATTGACTGACAATACTCAAAGCACGTCAATTAGTAACCAAGAATAGCTTATGAATTCTTATTCTAAGTTGAGGCTACAAACAAAAAGTCCGCTTTCGCGGACTGTGGACATTGGATAAGGTTAAGTTGTCACCAAGAGTGTCTACAAGATGTTAGACTCAATATTCATTGTTTCTCCATTCATATAAAAAATCAAGCTATTCAGCCGAATAAAAAAGACATAAATCCTGGATTTATGTCTTTTTTAAAGTTATTAAAAAATAGATTATGGGCAATTTAAAGATACTACCGCTCATAAATTTTGAGCAAATAATTCACTTAGTCTGAAAAATATTTTGCACCATTTTTTTGTCTGCATTTGCCGCTGCTTTATCTAACTCTGCAATTTCACCGCAATCTAATTGCCAACCCAACGCACCAATATTTTCCCTGGCTTGTTCCACAGTCTTTGCTCCAGGGATGGGAATGGTTCCTTTACAGATGCACCAGTTAATTGCTACCTGTGACATAGTTTTGTTTCTGGACAGTGCCACTTCTTGCAAACATGCTAAAAGCGATCGCGCTCCTGGTAAAATCTGTCTAAACAGCAGACCTCGTATACCTTTGGGAAAAGAACCTCCAACAGAGTATTTTCCAGTCAGTAACCCCAAAGCCAAAGGACTGTAAGCAATTAATTTGATTCCCAACTCATCACAAACATCTTTAAGTTGGAGTTGGGTAACAGGATATGTAGATAGCAGAGAATATTGAACTTGCACAGTAGTGATGGGAACGCCTCGTTGGGCAAACTTTTTCTGCACTTGCTTGAGCCGTTTTGGGCCGTAATTCGATAGTCCTACTCCCTTAACTAACCCTTGCTCATAGATATCAGCCAAACCATCCAACAACCCTCTTTCTTGCCAGGGAGCATAGTTTGCTGTAGACCAATGCATTTGTACTAAATCGACATTTTTTCCCAGACGTTGAGCAGATGACTGGCAAGCCCTTACCATTGACTGCCGTGTCCATCTCCACGGGTAAGCAGCAAGCTTGGTAGCAATACAAATATTTTCTTGATTGGAACCTACATATTCTCGGTTGAATTGTCCCAAGAGTCGCTCACTTCGACCATTCAATCTCCCAGTTCCGTAAGAATCACCTGTATCAAATAAAGTTACACCGTTGCTTACACAAAGCTTAAAGACGGCTTGCAATTGGTCATCCATGCTTTCGTCATATCCCCAAAGCAATTGGTTGCCCCAGGCCCAAGTCCCGCAGCCCATATTTGGCAGGGAGAGTTTTTGGAGAGTCTGCATCTTTGCTGTCTGTAGATTGCCTTCATAATTATCGGGCAATTCATTGGAACTAAGCTAAAACACATTCCAACCTATTAACAAAGCGATCGCATAGACTTATAATTAGTTGTGGAAACTTCTCTTACGTTGCTTATGCTTAGCGATCGCTTTGCGTTTGCGTTTTTGCAGGGGTGTTTCAAAGTGGCGGTGCTTTCTGATATCTGGAAAAATTCCTGCCTTAGATACTTCTCGCTTAAATCTACGTAAGGCTGATTCGATACCTTCATTTTCCCCTACTATTATTTGGGTCATAGTATATCCCTGCTAAGTTTGTTTCATGAGTGTGCGCCAGCGGTAAGCACCTTATTCAACCGAAGCGCAAAAAAAAGCAGACGCCTTGTCTGCCCTCAAGACCTTAGAGTTAAATTCTTGGTTCTAGACCTTAATAGCGTCGGGAGTATCCTCCACCACCGCCACTTCCTCGTCTACCACCAGAGGAACCTCCATCTGTCTTAGGTTTAGCTTTATTAACTTTTAAACTCCGACCCATCCACTCAGCACTATCAAGGGCTTCAATTGCTGCTGCTTCTTGGGCGTCCGATTCCATTTGCACGAAGCCAAAACCCCTCACCCGACCTGTTTCTCGGTCGATAGGCAATTGAACATCTTTTACAGTTCCGTATTCTGAAAAGACTTGCTTGAGGTCTTCTTCTCTAACCTCATAAGATAGATTACCGACATAAATTGACATAAAGTGTCTCCAGAAGCATGGGAGTGTAGAGATTTATATCCGGAGAGGTCTGTAATACAAGTATATATAATAACAAACTACACAACCGAATTTAATCTTCCTTTGACACTTTAACACAAATTCAAAGGTGAATGTTCTTAAGCAACACCTATGCATGGGCATGGGGTGTGCTGTACATGGATAGCGGGGTGATGAGCCGCGTTCAGAACTAGGAGTTATTATTCTCCTCCGTGCCCTCCATCCTCTTTTCATACCCAATTATGACAACGCTACCAAAAAGTACTGCAATTCTAACGTGATATTGGCGATCGCTTGGGGGAAGCCAACGTTCTCCAAGAATTCGGAAAGTTACAAGAAAATTTGACAACAGCACTTGACTCTCTCCACCAAGCGCAAAACTGGGAGACTCAAACGCCGCAATTATTTCTTAAATCATGCGGCTGAACTCGCCACCACCATTAACTATGCACCATTCCAAAAATACGCCCAAACTCGCATCGCCGAAATTAACTCATTACCCGCACCAAAAAACAGCGTCAAAGAGAAATTCATCCAATTTATCCAACAGCCTTGGGTAAGTTAGTTTTTGCAGGGCGATGCATCAAAGGTGCAGGTCGATGCATCAAAGGTGCGGGTCAAGAAACTGGTGTGTATACTGTAGCTTTTTCAGAGAAGTTAGAAGAATCTTCCAGGGTAAATATCATGAACCCAAAAAGATGAAGACAGGATGATTGATGTGCCTGTTACTTTCTACCTGATGCAAACAAAAACTGCTGTATGACCAATACCTTCGCCAAATCAAAAAATGCCCTAATTTGTAGGTTGGGTTTCGTACCTCAACCCAACCTACAAAAAAATGGCGTTCGCGTAGCGTCTCGCAGAGAAGGTATTGATAACAAAATATACTTTTGGCAGTTGCATGTCTATTTTTTATCCTTCTTCAGAAATTTGCCATTTGAAAATTGATGTTATAGATTGGTGCTGAAGTTTCAATCAAACATCTAATTACCAATGAAAACTACCGAAATCAGTTCAACCACACAAGAAAACAGACCCACCAAGACCAAAAAACAGTCTTTTCCTGGGATGAGTATTGGTACTCCGAAAGTACCATTCCGCAAATCTAAGAAAATAGTACAGCAACATGAATTACTGAGTGACTGGGAACACGCGAGTTAAAATAATTCGTAATTCGTAATTAAGTTTTGCAAGGGGGATTTAGAAAGAGCCACAAAACTTGCCGCTTGTTAGAAGCAGGGGACTTAAACCCCCAGAATTTGTTAATTTGCTACTTTCAATTCACTGTTACAAAGTTGTAGGTAATTGCTTTGAGTATTCCATCGTCACAATCATTCTTCACATTGATGTTAGTAGCAAAACTGGACATCAAAAACACCATTTTAAGTAGTGATTGAGTACAAAGTCCGACAAAAAGCCTGAGTTCCTTACTAAGGTTAAGGATTACAATATTTCGCTATAGTTATATAGTTAACAGGCAACGGCTTTAAAAGGAGTTAAAGAGATGGAAACTAAGCCAACTGAACCATCACTAGCACTCACAGAAATTCCCTCTGGCTATCTTAACATCATGGGTTACGTCGATGAGTCAGAAGTCAATGGGCCTGGTTGTCGTGCAGTCATCTGGGTGCAAGGTTGTCCGCGTGAGTGTCCTGGCTGCTTTAATCCTGACTCCTGGTTATTTGAGGCTAACCAACTTGTTGCTGTTGATACCCTTGCCGAGAACATTCTCAGTAACCCTCGCAACACGGGTGTAACGTTCTCTGGTGGAGAACCGTTTTGGCAAGCCCCGACGCTAGCATCTTTAGCTCGTAAGATAAAAGCTGTTGGATTAAATGTCATGTCTTTTACTGGGTTCACCCTGAAGCAACTACAGTCTGAATCTGCGCCGCCAGGTTCCCAAGAATTGTTGGAACAACTCGATATCTTAATTGACGGACCTTTCGTACAATCTCTGGCAATTAATTCTCCCACCTCTCCAGTTTCTTCTAGCAACCAACGAATTCATATATTTAATGCTGCCCTCTCTGACCAGATTACCTGGGCTAGCGACCAAATCGAAGTCCACATTCTCAAGGATGGTAGCCGCATTGTCACTGGCTATCGAGGTGGACTGGAGTTGATGTAGTGGGGCATTGGGCATTGGGCAAACAGGGCATGGGGCATTGGGAATTTGTCATTCTCCCCGTGCCCGTGTCCTCTTCAATGGCGAGTCACGGTGACATTTTCATCCAAAGTATCACCTGTATTATTCACATAATCCAAGGCATTGCGATCGCCAAGTGTATGAGCCAACAAGAAAAGCGCACTCCAACGAGCGATGGTTTCAATGGATTTCTCCTGTGTCAAAGTCGGGATATTTGGGTCTGGTCTTGCGCCAGGAGGATTATTAATATTTGTGATGCCATAATGATTGGCACCCTCTATGGTAATTAATGCTTTTGGAGATTCTTGAATTAGATCGTAACTTGTTTGTGTTGTTTGGGGAGTTACTGATGAGCCATCTTGACTTCCTAAGATTAAAGCTATGGGAATCCCTTGATTTCTAATTGGGATAAATTTTCCAATACCGACAAATGTATTAGTAGCAAAAAAAGCTGCCGCCTGTAACTGTTGAGGACGTTGAAATTCACCTTCACAAACTGGGTAAATACAAGAATTATCAATGGCTGTTAAACCAACTGCACCACCGAAAGAGTGTCCTAGTAATACTAGTTTATCTAAATCCAGAGTACCTGCAATTGGTGAATTGGCATTAGAGTTTTCTGCCAGCATAAAATCTAGAACATGACAAATTTGTGATGCTTCTGGTATTAACCCGGTAAATCCAAAATCTGGTAAAGAACGAATATGTTCAGGAATAATTACTGTAAATCCGTAACTGGCTACAATATTAGCAAATTGAGAATATTGGGATATATCAACACGCGAACCAGGTAAGAATAAAGCAATGGGAGTTTTGATTTGACTGAATATCACACCAATTTTGGCAATTGGGAATCCACATTCCGGCTTTTGACTACTGGGTTGTGGGTATTCTTTTTGGTTTTCTACAGTGTCAGGCATAGAGACCGTGGAGCCGTCTATCACTAAAACATTTCGACCACACCATAAATGTTCTTGGGTTACTTTCTCTTCCAGTTTTTGTGCTGAATAATTGAAAACTTTTTCTAACAATCTGCGTTCGCCTGACTCATGCCATTACTGCGGGAGTGAGCATTAAACCTGTAGCTCTTATTCTGCATAGCTTAGAGCTTTTCTTAGTGCCATTCGCCCCATGCCCTTGTTTGGTAAATTCTTCGTTGTCCTCTAATTGAGAACATTTATCTGTTTTATCTTTATGAAACTCAAGCGTTATTTCTGGATAGCTATTTTAAGTATCATTGCATTAATAGGTGTGATGATGCCAGGAAAAAATCAGGCACATACATCAACAAATACGTTATTTCAAACCTCTACAATTAGCGCTTTGGCAGTAGGAGTTTATGAAGGAAATACTAATTTCCAATATTTTAGATGGGCAGTTTCAAAATGCTAAAGTAGAGATTGATACTATATCCAATGTTGAGATGAATTTGCCCAAAACTGCTGAATTTGACCAAGCTGATTTGGGAGATGGCAGACCGAACGGTAAGTAAATATTTTTGGATCAAAGCTATGTCACTATCAGAAACTATTGCCGAAGAAAAAGATACTCGTCCCCCTGTGGCGATTGGTCATGTGAGATTATATGTGAGTAATGTACTGGAAGCTAGCGAATTTTTCGTCAAAATAGGGCTGCGGTTAATTGCTCAATCAGAACAAGTAGCTGTTTTAGAATTACGGGGAGGAACGCATTTAGTTTTGAGAACAACACCAGAGGCTATTCCTTTGGGAACCAAAGCGCCTTTTGATTTGATGGTAGATGATGTTTTTGCCACGAGAGATGTTTTTAGAGAGTGGGGACTGACTGTTTCTGAGGTGGAACCAGGCAGAATCCACAGTTCATTTACCTTGACTGGGCCAGACGGCTATATATTGACGTTTAATTCCTCGCATACAGGTGGTAGAGAGGTTTAATGTGTGTGGGCATGGGGCATGGGGCATGGGGCATGGGGAAGAGGTGTGGGAGGTGTGGGAGGTGAGAGAAGCTTTTTTATATTCTTTTATATTCTCCAAACTCTCCCCCCTCCCCCCATACTCCCCACACTCCCCACACTCCCCACACTCCCCAAGAAAAAACCTTGACTAGCCAATGATTACCCAGTACATTCCATCTGGTGCAATTAATCTAAAAGAAGGTTCGCCAAATTCGTTAGGGACGATGGGTGTAACGTTAGTAGCCTTGCTGGCGATCGCACGTTGATGAAAAGTCCCAATATCGTCAACTTGATAAGTGAAAAGGCTTATGCCTAATGAACCTGGCTGAGCGTATTCGCGGCGATCGCTCGTAGGATAAAGTGGGCTATAAACTTGAAAAACTCCGACATTGGTCTTTGGTGAAGCGAAAACCGAAAGATAAAATTCTTGCCCTTCTTCAAGCATCAAAATCTGCTTAGTTGATGGATTTTTATAGCCGGATACCTTGGGGTTATTCTCTGACGGCACAAGTCCAAAAACTTCTGTGTAAAAAGAGGTGAGGCTGTGATCGGAAGTGATGAAACTTGAGTGAGTCCCCTCACTCGCTAATAACCCAGAACTGGTATTAATGGTACCGTAACCAGGACGGTCATAGTTATATCGCTGGAAAAATGCCTGTCGTGTCTCCTTGCCAATCACAAACATTTCCCGGACACCGACAAAGCGGTTATATAATCCCGTCCCCACATTGCCGATAAATTCAATGCCGCGCACTGGTTCGGTATAAATCCAGTCTCCGCCGCTGGCTTTGTCGTCGGCAAAAGCATCAGCGATCGCGTAAATATCTTGAGTCAGAGAAGCAAACCAGCGGCTACCTTCAATCACTGGCAAGGTATCACCTAGACCTTCATTGCGCGGTTGTTTCCACCACATTACCCGCACCAATCCATGAGCCGATGAGTTGCCATTTTGTAGTCGCAGTGATGTTAAATCTGAGGCATGACCGTAGAGTAATTTTGCCTGTTCTGCGGAAAATTCTCCTCTCTTGACTTCTTGATAGCCGAATTCATTCCAATATTTCAGAGTAGCTTCAATATCCTTTGATCCAACACAATTTTCAAAAATCCCACTAATCATTGTGATTTACCTGATAACTACAGAAAATTTACATTATTTAGTTAATATTCTGGTAACAGAAAGGATATATATAGTGCCGGTGTTCTGCTTCTGGTGTGAAGTTATCCCGTTCGATAACTGTTACTCGCTCAAAGTATTTAGTCAGTACTTTTGCAGCTAGCAGTCCAGCGATACTTCCCCCAATAACAACAGCCTGTTTAGGCTGGCGAACAGTTGATTGTAGAGATGAAGTAAATACTTCTAGATTGGTCATGCTTCTTACCTTTTGAGAAAATTTGGGTGGGCAATGCCCCTGAATTCTGCTGTATCAGTTAAAGAACAACGATCGCACTAGCCAAAACAAGACAATACCAGTAAGTGAACAGTATGTAAGTATGATGATCTTCCTTTGGAGAGCGATTTAACACAATCCGCGCTGCAATGAACCAGCTAAATACTGCTAGTACAATATCACACACTAAAGTACTTACAGTATTTTCCGTGGGCATCATTAATATGAAATGGATAATAAATGGTAATAATCCAAAGCCTAGACTCAGTATAAATCGGCTTGCTGTTTCTCCAAAGGCGATGGGAAATGTGCTTCGCTTAACAGCCAGATCGCCCTCTATATCCCGAAGATCTTGAACCGCGACTAGTGTACTCCAGATAGCACCGATCAAAAATAACCACCGCCAGGCGATCGGTGTAATTGGCGTTGAGTATGAGGAGCGATCGCTAATTTAGGGACTTCCAAATCAAAAAAACATGCAACTACTTCTTTTGGAGTAGGCGCTTTTGAAGTTGCTGCAATGGTGGAAATACGACAGTATGTCTTTTGACATAGTTGCACTCCAGCCCAGATACTACCCGTAGTGACTGTTTTTACTTGGTGTGAAAGAGAAAGTGAAAAAGGATTTTTTGTTGCTAACAGTAGGTTTACCGAGTTTACTGATAGCGTTTCCTGGCTTTGCTGCTGATATTGAAATTAAGCAGAGAAATACGGATAAATCAACCGGAGCGATTTCAGATATTCCTAGTTTGAGTGAAATTGAGTTACCTGCCACTAATGCTGAATTATTAACTCAAGAATCTGCACCGAGGGAAATTGAGCCAGAAGCTCAGCCGGAAATAGAGTCAGAACCCAGCGATAATGCAGACATTAACATAGAAGCGATCGCAGAACCAGATAACCTGCCCCAGTCTACACCAACTTACGTTATTGAAAAAGAAGAAATTGAAAAGCAAGGTGCAACCAGCTTAGCTGATGTTTTGAAAAGAATGCCTGGTTTTGCTATCAATGATGTCGGTCATGGTGCAGATATTCACACAGGAACATACTACCGGGGAGCCTCAATTAATCAATCTGTATTTCTGATTAATGGCAGACCAATTAACAATAATGTCAACACTTATCATGGTGGAACTGATTTAAATAGCATTCCTGTAGAAGCTATTGAGCGAGTAGAATTATACAGCGGGACAGCCTCGGCTTTGTATGGTTCCTCAGCCTTTGGGGGAGTTGTGAATATCATCACCAAAGAAGGTTATGGACAGCCGAAATTTTCTGGGAGTACAGAATTTGGCTCATTGAGTTTAAATAATCAACAAGTAACCTATGGTGGTTCGGCTGGTTCTGTTAAGTACAATTTCAGTTTTGAAAGGTTCTTTACAGATAACCGTTATCGCGTTCCTGTAGGTGCAGCAAATCGTGATAGCCAAGGGTATTTATCGAATGCAGACACAGCTACAAGTACTTACTTTGGTAGCATTGGTCTAGATTTAGATAAAAAAAATTCTTTGAATTTAGATATTACTAAACTCAGCAGTCGTCGCGGTTTAATTTATTTCGGTTTTCCTCTCCAAAGAGATAGATTAGACCACGATGGTTTAAATGTTGGCTTATCTTGGAAAACTCGGCTTGGTAATGGGGAAAGTTCTAATCTGACAACATCAATTGGTTATAACCAAGATTACTTCAGCACCTATGGACCTACAGGAGCATTTTACCGTACAGGAGTTTTAGATACACAACAACTCACTGCTAGAGTAGATCATGAATGGAAAATTACTGCCAATAATAAATTGCGTTGGGGTTTAGATTTGAAAAACACCGATTTAAACGGTGATGTTTTGAGTACAAATCCTACTAGGATTGGTAATAACGAAAGTGAAAATAGGAGTTTGTTCAATACAGCTTTATTTGCTGTGAATACTTTAAATATTGGTGAAAATTTTCTGGTTGATTTAGGACTAAGGCAAAGCTTTGATAGCGAGTTTGGAAGTTATCTCAATCCTAGTGTTGGTTTACGTTATGCCGTGACACCAATAGTAGCAGTGCGCGGAAGTTGGGCCGGGGGACAGCGCAATCCTGGATTAGATCAGTTATATGTTTATGATACAGTTCATGGTTGGGAACCTAATCCTAATTTAGAGCCAGAAAGTGGTTCCACTTGGACTGCGGGAGTAGATGTCAAATTTTCTAACAATTTGATTGGACAGTTCACTTACTTTGGTAGTAGTATCAGCGATCGCCTGGGAGTGATAGCAGGAAGGTGGGAAAACATTGGATTAGTTGATACCAATGGTTTAGAAGCCGCATTCCAATTAAAAATTGCTTCTGGCTGGTCAACTTTTCTCAACTATACTTATACAGATGCCCAAATCAAAACAGGCTCAGAAAGAGGTTTACAGTTAGGTTTAATTCCTTACTCCGTACTCCAAACTGGTATAGGTTATCAAAATGCAGGTTGGCAAGCTAACTTATATGTTACTTACAACAGTGGCGCTCGCAGATCTATATTTAATAATCCTGGTGACAGGACTACAGATTTTGCGCCATCTTTTGTGAATTTAGATTTGACTGGGCGTATACCTTTAACTAGCAATTTAGGACTGACAGTTTACCTAGAAAATTTGCTAGGTGAGCAATATGAGCGAGTTAATCGCATATATAGCCCTGGTTTTACTTTTCGTGTAGGTTTAAGCTCAAGTTTGTAAGTAATAGTTCCAAATTACATAGTCAAATATAGTCAGACATTTGCAATTTAGGTTTAAGCAACCCTACTTTCAGCATGGACACGCTTAAATAGTGGAGTTATCCGCCTTGGATGTACTACCTGACACCCCCTATCCCTCAGAATAGACTTGATAGAGTCGAAACCTTCGGGATTACTTTTTCTGCCGATGTTGAAAGATGCGTTCACGTCGGCATGAATCTTCAAACCATCTGCACTGACATACCACGCACGTTCGACACGTCTTCCTGAGAATATATGTTTTATCTTCTTGTTAGGTTGATAAGTTGGGATGATGTCCCAATCAATGGCAGAACTCTTGCTGGTGTAGCTTTCTTCTGCAACCAGTACGGTGATACCGTCAATATAACTAGGTGGTTTTGGAAAACCAGTAAACTTGCTTGAGTCAGTTTTGTAAGCTATTTTCGATAATTAAGCTGTTTTACATATTTTTCAAGTAATAATACTTATTCCATCCAGAAGGGGACTGGCAATGATGACGCTATCTTAGTAATAAGAGTGCGTAGCGATCGCTCAAATCAATGCGTCAATACCAGTAAATAATTATACTCATATAAATTTTAATTACTAATAATTTCACTGCACACTATGAAACTCATAGATTTTTCTTTATTCAAGTATTTTTTCGGTTGTATATTATTACTAAGTCAAAGGAAATCTGTAATTTTATTAAATGTTTAACTTTTAATAACCGTGGAAGAATTGCTAGAAGCTGTAGAAAGAATTCTACAAAACAAGCCTCTGGATTCCATTCAGTGGTTTGTGCTTTATCAGTCGTGGATAGGCAAAACTTACGATGAGATGTCACAGGGAACAGGTTATGGTAGCAACTACATCAAGCAAGTTGGCTCTCAGTTGTGGCAAGATTTGTCTCAAGCAGCTGGAGAGAGAGTAACAAAAAAAAATCTCCATTTAGTCTTAAGCAAATATTCACAACGCATAAGTTTGCAAAAAAATCAACCACAACAACAGTTCAACAACAAATTCAGATTCACAAGGCTTTATCCAAACTTATTTTCAGTCGGCAAGATGGAATTTCCTAGTGGTCCTGTGCCAGTAGACTCTGCTTTATACATCAATCGTCCTCCACTGGAAGAACTGATTTGTAGTGAACTCACACAACCTGGTTGCTTAATCAGAATTAAAGCACCCAGAAAAACGGGAAAAAGTTCACTACTCAACCAGATGATTGCTTATGCTAAAGAGCAAGATTATCAAATTGTCTACTTGGACTTTCAAGAAACTGACGAAGAAGTTTTTGCTTCCCTGGATAAATTTTTACGGTGGTTCTGTATCTATGTCACCAGGCAATTAAACTTGGTTCCCTGTCTGGATGATTTTTGGGATACAGAAATGGGCAGCAAAGTCAGCTGCAAAATCTATTTTGAAGTATATCTATTACAGTACATTTCAGAAAATCCTGTGGTTTTGGCTTTGAATGAAGTCCAGCGAGTTTTTGAACATCCGAATATTGCCCAGGATTTTTTACCAATGCTGCGATTTTGGCACGAACAAGCAAAGCAAGACCGAATTTGGCAAAAACTGCGAATGGTAGTAGTTCACACCACAGAAATTTATGTTCCCCTGAAACTTAACCAATCACCTTTTAATGTCGGGATTACAATTACTCTGCCACCGTTTACCCTAAAGCAAGTACAAGATTTAGCATTGCGTTATGGATTACAGTGGGCAGCAGATTCCCAAGGACTAGAACGCCTCGAACCTCTACAAGCAATGGTGGGCGGACATCCTTATTTGGTGAGTCTTGCACTTTACCATTTATCTAGGCAAGAAATGACCTTAGAAATGTTATTAGAAACAGCATCGACATCAGTGGGAATTTACACTCAGCATTTACGAGAACTATTGAGCTTACTGCAAAAAGAACCAGAATTAATGTCTGCGATGCAACAGGTAATTGCCAGCGATAACAAGGTAGAATTAGATGCGATCGCAGCTTATAAACTAGAAAGCATGGGTTTAGTTCAACTCAATGGCAATCAAGCTTGTGCCATGTGTGAATTATATCGTCTCTATTTTCGCCAACAGTTGGGAAAACACTGAGCTAAAAGTATTGAAGAAGAATACAGAATTCAGAATTCAGCAATCTTGAGCGTGGGGGATTCAGACCCGCCACTGATTGAAGACCACCAAATCTCCGATTTGGTGGGGGTGCAAAAACGCCGATTATTCAGACGCTCCTGCGTCGCTAACGCTGCGCTATCCGCCAGTCGCACAAAATTCATTCTGAATTCTGAATTCTGACTCCTGACTCCTGACTGCTGAATTCTGTTTGATAAAATAAGAAGAAATATCGCTAAAAACCGAGATCGTAATTCACTGGAATACCATGATTGAAACCACAGTTCGCAAACAATACGATCGTTTGGCATCTGTGTACGATCGCCGCTGGAAAAAGTATATTTCTGATACACTTTATTTTCTCAAAAACTGGGCAGAAATATCACCATTGGATACTGTACTTGATGTTGCTTGCGGAACAGGTGAATTGGAACGGTTGCTGTTAACTGAACATTCAACCCTAAAAATTGTCGGAGTAGATATTTCAGAGGAGATGCTAGCAATTGCGAAGGAGAAGTGTAGCGTTTATCCACAGGTTTCATTTCATACTGCTAGTGCCTCAGCGTTGCCATTTGCTGACAATAGTTTTGATGTGATTGTATCTGCCAGTTCATTCCATTACTTTAGCGAACCATTGGCAGCATTAATAGAGATGCAGCGTGTACTCAAGCCTAATGGCAAAGTTGTGATTCTCGATTGGTGTAAAGATTATTTATTTTGCCGAATTTTGGATATGATACTGAAGATTATTGACCCAGGACATCGGCAGTGTTACACCCAAGATGAGTTTCACCGTTTCCTAACTTCTGCCAATTTTATAGTTTCTCGTGGGACTAAAGTTCGTTTCGGTGTGTTTTGGGGACTGATGGTAGCTACAGGGGGAAAGGCAGGGGGAGCAGGGGGGCAGGGGAGCAAGGGGGCAGGGGGGCAGGGGGAGTAGGGGAGGCAGGGGAGGCAGGGGGAGCAGAGTAAAAAAGAGTTTTAGGATTTTTGCACAGATGCTCGAAACGAAGGAATTTTGAAAAAGCAAATCTGGGTGTGGATTGTGGGATATCCTTAAATAAGTGAAAGATTTGCCAAAAAAAAGTAAGAATGAAGCTGGCAGCAAGAGTAAGTCAGGTAACACCTTCATTAACCTTAGCGATCGCAGCCAAGGCTAAGGCATTGAAGGCAGAGGGAATAGATGTTTGTAGTTTTAGCGCTGGAGAACCAGATTTTGATACCCCAGCGCATATCAAAGCCGCAGCAGCAAAAGCTTTGGATGAAGGCAAAACCAAATACGGTGTAGCAGCCGGAGAACCAAAGTTAAGGGAAGCGATCGCCCGTAAGCTTAAAACTGATAACGGTCTTGATTATAAGTCAGAGAATGTCATCGTCACCAATGGCGGTAAGCATTCTCTGTACAATTTGATAGTGGCATTGATCGATCCAGGTGATGAGGTCATCATCCCTGCACCCTACTGGCTAAGTTATCCTGAAATGGTGACCTTGGTCGGTGGAGTTTCAGTGATTGTCCCCACAGATGCAACCACGGGCTATAAAATTACTCCCGACCAACTCCGTAAAGCCATCACACCCAAGACAAAGTTATTTATCCTCAACTCCCCATCCAATCCCACGGGGATGGTTTACACGCCAGATGAAATTAAAGCATTGGCAGAGGTAATAGTTGATGCAGATATCTTAGTCGTTTCTGATGAGATTTACGAAAAGATTCTCTACGACGGTGCAGAACACATCAGCATCGGTTCTCTAGGGAAGGAAATTTTTGACCGGACTTTAATCAGTAATGGGTTTGCCAAGGCTTACTCCATGACTGGGTGGAGACTTGGCTATTTAGCAGGGCCAGTGGAAATTATTAAAGCCGCCAGTACCATCCAAGGACATAGTACATCTAACGTGTGTACCTTTGCTCAATATGGAGCGATCGCAGCTTTGGAAAGTCCCCAAGACTGTGTAGAAGAAATGCGTCAAGCCTTCGCCAAACGCCGACAGGTAATGTTAGACAGACTCAACGCCATTCCTGGACTGAGTACCGCTAAACCAGATGGCGCTTTTTATCTCTTCCCCGACATCAGCAAAACCGGTCTGAAATCCTTGGAATTTTGCGACGCCTTACTAGAAGAACATCAAGTTGCAGTCATTCCTGGAATTGCCTTTGGCGCTGATGACAACATTCGCCTTTCCTACGCCACCGATTTGGCGACCATTGAAAAGGGCATGGATAGGTTAGAGAAATTTGTCAAGTCGCGTATTTAGTCATTTGTAATTTGATTTAGAAATAACAATGCCCTCTCTAACAGGAGGGCTTTTTTTAATAAACTCTTCTCAATTCTTACTCTCTGCGCGGCAGTCGCTCATGGGGGAAACCACGCCACTTGCTCATGGGGGAAACCCCTAAGACCGCAGTGGCTCCCCAAGACCGCGCTGCCTTGCCTCTGCGTGAGACTAATTCATATTTCTACTCAGCAACGCCTCAAATTCGTCCAACACAAGACTAATCTCATCTCCGGGTAATCCCTTACAATAAGAGTTAAATAAATCTACCCACGTACTTATATCAGAATTTATTAAACCCAGCAGAACGACGATAAAGTAACCAGATAAAAAGCGGTGAACCCAGCAAAGCGGTGACGGAACCAACTGGTAGTTCTACTGCTCCTAATCTAGAAAGTAAATCTGCAAAGGTAAGTAACCATGCACCTGCAAGGGCGGAAAGTGGCAAAACAAAGCGGTGATCTGTACCAACGAGTAGCCGGACACCGTGGGGGACAACAAGACCGACAAATCCAATTAAGCCGCTGATGCTGACTGCACCTGCGGCTAATAATGTGGCCACACCAACAATTAATAGGCGCGATCGCGTTAACGAAAGTCCCAAACCCACAGCCAAATCATCACCCAAAGCCAACACGTTCACCGATCGCGCCAGCAAGCATCCCCCCACCAATGCAACGATGATGTAAGGGCTAGCAGTGGAAATTTCTTGCCAACCCCGTCCATTGAGGCTACCAACTAACCAACTCAGCGCAATTTGAATTTGACCGTCTTCAGCTAAAAGTAGCAATGTACTTTGCACAGCACCAAATAAAGAACTGATCGCCACCCCGCCTAAAATCAACCGCTCAACTGAAATTCCCGACCCCGCACGACCGAGTAAAATGACGATCGCTGAAGTTAAGATTGCACCTATCCACGCGGCGAGAGGAATGGCGATGGGGAATATTTGCCACACAATCATGAAAATTACAATTAATCCTGCACCCGCAGAAATGCCGAGAATAAAAGGATCTGCAAGACTATTGCGTAACATACCTTGCAGCAACGCTCCTGACATACCCAAAGCCGCGCCCACGATGACAGCCGCACAAATGCGGGGGAGACGCAAATCCCAGAGAATTGTCTGTTTAACCGGATCGCCTTCCCGAAGAATGGCTTGCCATAACTCAGACATACTCAAAGGTACTGCTCCTTGGGAAAGCGATAGCGCTAGCGTTACCACCAGTCCTACACCAAAGATTAAAATAGCCCAGAGTACGCGGTATTCACTGAAAATTGTCTGAAATAGTCTTTTCATTAATTGAGGGGGAGTGGGGAATGGGGAGTGGGGAGATGAGGTGATAAGCAGATGGGGAGATGAGGGAGATGGTGAGAATAACTCCCTCGGAGCTAAAAATTAAATACAAAAAGCGGTTATTTGACCCATTAATAACTTGATGGGCATTTTGATCACAAGTGCTGGATACTGATAAAACTTGTAATAATGCTGTGAGTAAAATAATTGCACATTTAGCTGGTGAAGAAGTAGAAGTCCCTTCAACAGATACGAGTGCTTACTGCCAAGCTAGGGCAAGGCTTCCAGAAAAGTTATTAGAAAAACTTGATACGTAAAGAAATTCATGTGTATTTACTGGCTTATAATTTACTTCGGAGCTTAATGTGGTCGGCTGGGACTACTTACAATACTCCTCCAAATCGTTTATCGCTTCAAGGTACTCGACATCATTTACTAAGTTTTATTCCTAAATTAGAAACTGCTCACTCTCAAAAACGCATCCGACTTGATCGTAGTTTGCTGAAAATTATTGTTCACAAGGTTGTCCCCGACCGTCCTGGACGCAGCGAACCACGAGTCACTAAACGTCGCCCCAAAGCTTACCCCAGATTGACCAAGCCCAGATATGAATTACGTCATCAATTGCAAACTGCTTAATTGATAAGGCTTTCCGCTTTTCTTAGTGCCATTCGTACCAGGAACTTCAAGATTTAATTTATCCGTCGGTTGGATTAGGATTACTCTCAGTTTAGTAAAGTTGCATCTCCAGAACTAGCAGGTGCTTCCAGATAATTTCACTAAAATAGCGATCGCACTTTTTTATGAAACTCTTTTACACAGAAAGATCTCAATACGCCCGCATAGTTAGGGTTGCAATCATTGAGCTAAATTTAAGCGATCGCGTGGAACTGCAAAAAGTTACGGTGCGCGATCGCAATAGCGAATTACTCAATTACAATCCGACGGGTAAAGTGCCAACCCTGGCGACTGATGACGGATTCATCTTGAGTGAAACGCGGATCATCGTTAGTTATCTCAATCGGTTAAATCCTGAAATCAAAATTGTTGCTGATGATTCTGACGGATTTTCGCAGCAGCTTGAAGGCATCACAACTGCATTTATCGATGGTATTAGTATTTGGGCAAGGGAGCGAATATGGTGATGGTTGGCGATCGCCAGCACGACATGATTGGAGCCAAACGCAATCATCTTGCTGCAATTGGTGTCACTTACGGTTATGGAACTGAGGAAGAATTAAAGACTCACGGTGCTGACTTGATAGCTCATTGTCCAGAAGATATTCCACGACTTGTAATTCCTAATTTGTAATTTATCACTCAAAATAATGCCGCCATCTTTAACGTTTCTCCATAGCTTACTTTTGTTCAGTACTGCTTTTTTTGCAGGGGGACTGAATGCTGTAGCAGGTGGTGGGAGTTTTATTACTTTTCCAGCACTCATATTTACGGGTGTGCCACCCATCCCAGCTAATGCCACAAATAATACTGCTATTTGGGTAGCATCTTTAGCCAGTGCAGGAGCCTATCGTAAAGATTTAGGCATCAAACGAGAAGTTTTCTTGCTTTTATGTGGCATCAGTTTCATTGGTGGAATCATTGGCTCTGTGGCTTTATTGTATACATCGTCAGATGTGTTCAAAAAGCTAATTCCCTATTTATTACTACTAGCAACATTAGTATTCACCTTTGGCGATTCCGTAAGAGGTTGGTTGCAACTTCAAAGTCAGATTATTTGACACAACGTGGAGGAACTTTTCTATTTGATTCTCAAGGAAAATTAATTTACGAACATCGCGATCGCGGTATTCTTAGTTTTGCCGAAAATATGAGCAATCCCTTATTGTCTGCGGCGATGAATAAATGTACTAGAACCACAAGCTGGTTCAAAGAAGTTAATGCAGAGATCAGTTCTTAGAGGAAAAGGCGATCGCAACCTCGATCGCCTTTTTGTTTGAGTCAAGCGATGTCTACGACGGGCTGCACCTACGCACTTATACAGTTTCTAACAAATAAATCAGTGCCTCCACTAAAGCCTGATTTTGTTCATCAGTCCCAACAGTGATGCGTAATTTATCCTCTAGTCCTGGCTGCTTGAAGTAGCGGATTAAAATTCCCTGTTCTTTGAGTTTTTGATAAAGATATTCGGCATTTCCTGTTGGAGGTTGTGTCAGCAAAAAGTTAGTTTGGGAATCCCAAATCCGAAAACCTAATTGTTTCAAGTCTGTTGCTAACTGATTCCGCGATGCTTTAATTTTTGCCACACAAGTATTTTTATAAGCTTGGTCAGTAATTGCAGCAGTACCAATTGCACAGGCGATCGCATCAATGTTATAGCTATCTTTGACTTTAAACAATCCATGCAACAGCTTGGGATTCGCCACTCCAAATCCCAGTCGTAACCCTGCTAAGGAATAGCCTTTAGAAAGTGTCCGAATCACGATCGCATTTTCATATTCCTTTACCAAAGCCAATGCATTTTCTTCGCTAAAATCTACATAGGGTTTGCAGAATAAACGAAAAACCTAGATAAATCAAGAGATTCGGGAGGATAAAAGAGAATAAAGTGCAAGTAAAAAGGATAAAATAGGTAGAAACCCTTGTACCGAGTTGCGTTGAGATGTA